>OOBZ01000359.1_pt1 | contig 37225 bp, 30 predicted proteins | sample 1671601 | NCBI WGS metagenome assembly OOBZ01 (sample SAMN06348173, study PRJEB24527) | human gut metagenome | biome: human gut; feature: ankylosing spondylitis patient; material: feces | host: Homo sapiens | place: China | collected 2015-10
TTCTTATCCTGCAACAGCCACATGACAAATTCCTGTACCAACCCTGCCGTCAGGTCTGCAATAGTCAGTTCCCTTACTTTACGACCTTTGTAGGCCACAAACTTGTTCCATGCACTTCGGTAATTGGCAGCGGTCCTGTCCCTGCCTGCTTGTATCTTCCGCTCGATCAGGCGATTTACGCAATCGCGTAACGGAGGATAAATCTGCTTAAATTCTATATCCATCATAATTGTTGATTTAGTTCGGCAAAAATGCAAGTAAATTCAATAAAATATCCGGTATATAGAAACAAAAAGAAAACAAGATAGTTTGACTATCAAGCTGAATTGAATGAAAAAGGATCTGAAAATATCCTTATTATAGTAACTTTTTACTCGTGCAGCGCTTCAATCAACAGAGTGATATTGGCTGTAAACAACCTGACGGATATAGCCAACAGGATAATGCCGAAAAACTTACGGATGATATAGATACCGCCTTTTCCCAGCAGATGTTCCACCTGCTTAGTCATACGCACCACAAAATATACCCATAGCATATTCAGTATCAAAGCGACTACAATATTGATACTGGCATACTCGGCCCTCAATGAAAGCAGGGTTGTAAACGAACCGGCACCGGCCAGCAAGGGGAAGACCAGAGGCACCAGCGTGGCTTCCTTGATCGGTCCGTTATTCTTGAAGATCTCGATATCCAGTATCATCTCCAACGACAGCAGGAAAATAACGAATGCACCCGCCACAGCGAACGATTCGATATCCACATGGAATAGTTTCAAGAGAAAATCGCCAGCATAAAAGAAGCCGATCATCAGGATAAAAGATATAACCGTTGCTTTTAAAGCATTCACGTCTTTTCCTTTTTCCTTCAGATTGATGATAATGGGGATGGAACCAATAATGTCGATTACGGCAAACAGTACGATGAAAGCACTTATCATCTGTTGAAAATTAAAATCTGCGAACATATCCGGTCCTCCATTTAAAGTTATTATCCGTGAAGGTACTAATTTTCAATAAGAACACGTATCTTTGAACCCGTTATTAACAAAAAGTTATGGGCATAGTAATTGGTATAGACGTAGGAGGGAGCACTACCAAAATAGTGGGGATCGACGATAAGGAGATCCGGAATCCCATGTTTGTCAAGGCAACCGACCCGGTAACATCGCTGTTCGGTGCTTTCGGCAAGTATTTATATGAGAATGATATTCCCCTTTCCGACATAGAGAAAGTGATGCTCACCGGTGTGGGCAGTGCATACATCAATCAGCCGCTCTATGGTTTGCCTACAGCCAAAACAGATGAATTTCTGGCTAACGGACTCGGGGCGCAGTATCTGACACAGCTGGATAAGCTGATCGTTGTCAGTATGGGGACAGGGACTTCGTTTGTAAAAGTGGACGGTCCGCTGATCGAACATATCGGCGGTATAGGGATCGGTGGGGGTACCATACTGGGGTTATCCCGCCTGCTACTTAAAACGCAGGATTTTCACCAGATTGTCAAGCTGGCCCTGAAAGGAGATATAACGACTATAAACCTGCAAATCCAGGATATCTGTAATATACCTTTGCCCGGACTGCCTCTGGATGCGACAGCCTCTACTTTCGGAAAGGCGGGAGCCAATTCTTCGCAGGAAGACGTAGCGTTGGGTATTATTTACATGGTACTTCAATGCATCGGGCAATCAGTGATCCTTGCTGCACTGAACAGCGACATACATGATTACGTCCTGATCGGGAATCTGACGAAATTGCCGCAATGTGAAAGTATTTTTCCCCGGCTGGAAGAAATGTACGGGGGGCATTTCCTGATACCGGAATATGCAGAATACCGGACGGCGATCGGTGCGGCACTGACCTATATTAATAACCGGCAACATCAGGAGATAAAATAGCCGGATAATAAAAAAGCGTCAGCAGGCATATGAACCTTACTGACGCTTTTGATGATATATTATCCAAAGTATAGTCCTTGTTGTATTCCGTTGCTTACCAATATCTGCCCGTTTTTACGTTGTATGTAAATTTTGTTTTCTCTGGCCAGCCATCCGATTGCTAAGGTGGTATCTTCGTGGCTCAGGTCAATCCGTCTGCTCAGTTCTGGTATTGTCAACTCTCTTCCTTCATTCAGCACATGCCAGACTTTGCCGGCATTTTCTCCGATCTTCTCTAGTTCCATAATTATAATTTTATTAGATAATACATGTCCTCTTTCTAGAATAAAACAAAAGAGAACTCTTTCGGTTCATTTTTTCTTTCTTTGTTTAAACTTTTGCAAAGTACATAGATTTGAACGGAACGATCAATACCTATTATTGGGTTTCTATGTCCTGTTTTTGCGATTATTGGTGTAGAAAACTCAAATATGCTATCTTTGAAAATCATTTATCAGGACAATATGGAGGCAAACATACAAATATTTGACATTCCCACGGATTTTATTGCAGGCGACAATATCACCGGAGACATGCTGAATCGCTACGTGCGCTTTTCATGTAAAATGAAAGCAGTGCTTTTTGCATTTTGTGTAGAAGGTTCTGTCCATGCTACAATCAACCTGTCTGAATACACAATCAAAAAAGATGATTTTATCACATTAACGCCGGACAGTTTCGTCCAGCTCAATGACGTTTCTCCGGATGCTCATTTCTTCTACGCCTGCTTTTCGCAGGATTTCATGGAGAATAATAACCTGGTCTTAACAACCGTACGGTTACTTCCTATACTGGCTGAGAATCCGGTCATCTGTTTATCGGAAGATCTTTCACAGTTATATCAGGATATCTTCAAACCGTTGATCCATGCTTATTCATTGCCTTGTACGCTGGAGAATAAGGAGATCATTAAATCCGTTTTCACTATTTTTATGCAAGGTACGGCCGAATTGTATAAGAATCACGGCAAGTGGAAAAGCGCATTGCATTCACGCAGTAAAGTGATGTGCCGTGAGTTTATCAAACTGGTCATGTCGAATTATACGAAACAACGGAGCGTTGCTTTTTATGCGGAACATCTGGGTGTTACCGTTTCCCATTTTTGTTCGACCATAAAAAAGGAAACAGGAAAGACGGCGCTCGAAATAATAACCGCCATTGTTATGATGGACATTAAAGCACAGCTGAAATCAACGGAACTTCCGATCAAGGAGATTGCCTTTTCGCTGGGTTTCAACAATATGTCGTTCTTCAACAGATATTTCAAAAGGCATACCGGCATGACACCACAGGAGTACCGCAACAGTTAAACTGTAACTTTTTTCACTGCGATTTCAGTAACCGGAGAAAATCATCTTTATAGCTGGAGGATATTTCTATCTCCGTATTATCTTCCAGGACGATGTAACCGCCGGAGTTTTTGTGGTATGACCTGACACAATGAAGATTGATTATATGTGATTTGTGTACACGGACAAACGGGAACGGCAATATCTCGCTGAAATATTTCAGAAAACGGCAGACCATCTTCTTGCTTTTATCTTTCAAATAGATGTCGGTGAAATTTCCGTTTCCCTGCAACCGGATGATATCTTCCATCTTTATCACTTCAAATCCTTCGAGAGTAGGGAGGATCACCTGGCGCTTTTCCGGTTTCGGCTCGCGCATATTTTCAATCAGAATCTGATTGCGATTGAATATCTCCCGGTTGACGATGTGTTGCTGTACCTTATTTACGGCAAGGATCAGTTCTTCGATGCTGACCGGTTTCAGCAGATAGTAAGCTGCACTCTGGTTCAACGCCCGGAGTGAATATTCAGAAAAAGCGGTGACAAATATGGTTTCAAAGTACAGGTCTTTACATCCTTCCAATACGTCGAATGCATTACCGTAGGGCATTTCCACATCCAGAAACACCAATTGCGGTTCCAGTTCATGGAGTAAAGGGACGGCCGATTTACAGTCGTGGGCTTCTCCGACCACTTCGATGACCGGACAGTATTTTGCCAGATAATTCTTCAATGCCTCACGGGCAGCCGATTCATCTTCAACGATGACGCTTCTTATTTTCTGTAGCATTTCCATATTCAGAGTCTTCCGTTTTATATATCGTTCAGACAAAGATACTATTTTAAGCCATAAAAAAATCCCCTGTTCCGGACAATTATACCGAAACAGGGGATTCTGAATTTTATCTATGGCAAGTTCTTAGAACTTAGACATATTCAGGTCTTTATCAACCAGTATGCCATCGATGGCCTTCAGGTTGAACTTGACTTTGCGTTTTGCTTTCAGCTTCAGGATGAACAGGTCGATTGTACCTGCCAAGACTTCCTTGTCACCGAGATTAACGAAAGTAGGATACAAGGCCTTCTGACCATTTGTATGCAGACGGTCGTAAGTAAGGTTCTCCATGACTTTCAGGTTTAACGGCTCTATGCCGACAAATTCGTAATCCTGCTGGTCGTACGGCAAAGCGAAACTCAATGCGTTAACCGCTTTGAGGTCTGTACCTGTTACCTTGACTTCCACGATCTCGTCTTTGTTGTAGGACTGTTTAGGTGCGCTGATCCCGATCGTTCCGGCTACTTTTGCAGTATCCTGTTCTTCGATGCCGCCATCCAGTTGAGTGGCAACGACGGATATATCGTAAGCATCGATCAGGTCGTTCTGATTGATATCGCCGGCACTTACATAATCGAAGTCGCTGTCACCTTTACGCAGACCTGTGTAGTTCATGTAAGAAGTCAGGTCATTGCTGTCGATCTTCTTGTCGTTGTTGATATCGCCCGGCAGGTAGCTTTCTGTTCCCGGTACCTTGAAGACGTACAATTCGCGGCCTGAACCGTAATTGCCGACACCTTCCGTTACATTCAGTTTGATGTAGCGTGCTTTCGGTTTATCCTTAAATTCGAATATCTTCACATCACCGTTGCGTTCGAACTTGAAGGAATCGACCGGTATCCAGTTTTCTTTATCCATACTGTAAGAGACGAAACCTCTCAGCATTGTTCCGTTACCGCCGTCCTGACGTGACAGATAATGGAATTTATCCAGCTGGTTAACCGTGCGCAGGTCAATGATCATATCGAACGGTATAGCATTCTTGCGGTATTTCGTATGGAACATGTCTCCCAGTTCAGCAAAGTCGAACAAACGGAAGATTTCGAAACCACCCTGCTCTTCGGCAGTTACTTCACCCCGGATTCCCTTGATGGCAAATTCGAGCGGGTTCGATTTCGTCTTCACATTGAAGGAAGACCAATCGGAATAACCGTCTTTGTTTACAGAACGGATCTTGAAGGCATAATCAGTTTCGGCTTCCAGCCCGTCGAACAACAATTCTGTATTTCTGATAGTCGTGTACAGCATATTGTTGAATTCAATTTCGTAGAAGTCAGCACCTGCCACTTTATTCCAGGTCGGTTTCAATGAATAGGCTTCCAGGTTTTCATCTGTAACCTGTGCAACAGGAGCGGCCAGTGTACCGGTCGAAACACGGTGGCTGTTACCCATATCGAATTTGTAACCCTCAAAGCTGATGCTTGTTTCGTTCGCTGTGATATCCGCAGAAGCGAGCTTTACCAATAACTGCGGGTTCTTAGTGATCGTTACCTTTTCAAACCCGCTTCCTTTCGTTGCAAACTTGTTCAGGTTGGGCGTTGCATCATAGAAATAAACGTTTTCACCTTTCAGGAATTCGTCCATCGAACGGGCTTCCGTCAGCTTTACCTTGTTTTTACCAACTTTGGCAGCCACTTTTTTCGGCATTTCGGAAACATTGATACGGAGTTCGGTTGCTTTATCTTTGACGAAACCGTCAAAGCTGCCTACTGCCGGCCGGATTGTAATCGTTACATTATTCTTACTGCCTACTTCCGATTCGATCCGGGTCGTTACACCTTCACCTTTCAAATAGGCTTGTGTCGTGCCATCGTCGTCATATTCAGTAAACGAACTGTTACCGTCCGGATAAATTTCATAAACGCGCAGGTTCTTATTGATCTCGGTAACATTATTATTAGGGTTAGTCATCGGAATGATGGCGCCGCTCTTTACAAATACCGGCAACTTCCATAACGGAGAAGCAAAATTGTTGACAACACAGTTGCCTTCATATTTTTCTCCGGTAAAATAGTCTACCCAGGTTCCTTCCGGCAGATAAATGCCGTCGCGTATATCGTTACCTTTTTCATCTGCCTGTGTTTCCTGATAGATAGGGGCAACCAGGAAATACGGTCCGTACATGAACTGATATTCGGTTGCTTTACCATAAGTATACTGATTCGGGTATTCCAGGAACATGGCACGGATCATCGGCTTACCATCTACTGCTTCCTTTGCAATGCTGTAGGCATAAGGCATCAACTCCGATTTCATTTTCAGATACCAGCGGTTGATAGATGTTGCCGGTTCGCCAAGGGCATGCGGATATTTCTCATTGGCACCCCAACCGTCCATATTCAACTGCATCGGCGTCCAGGTCTTCCACTGGAAATCGCGTGTGTTCATTGCCAGGTTCTTTCCGCCGAAGATACCATCCATGTCGGAAGTGATATTCGGTTGTCCGGATAATCCCGAACCGATATAAGTCGGGATATGGAAACGGATATATTCCCACTGCCCGCCTGTCTGGTCGCCCGACCAGATACCGGCATAACGTTGCGTACCGGCCCAACCGTCAAGGGAGATAATGAAAGGACGAGCATCGTTACCATAATAAGGCATGATATGACCTACGTCAGCCACACCGTTCAGTCCGAATGAATAACCGGCACCTACCCAAGCCACGTCGGTCTTCAAAACACGGACACCGGCATCGCGCACTTCTTTTACGATATCACGCTGTAACAAGGCACTGATTTCGGGTTTCGGATGCAAATCCGACTGTGTCCAAAGTCCGATTTCGACACCATTTTTATGAGCATAATCAGCCAGACTTTTCAGGTTCTGGATATTTCCGTCCAATGTTTCGGTCTGTCCGTATCCGGCACCGTAACCGTCGTTTGGCAATAACCAGCCGAACGGCATATCGTGGTTCTTGTAGCGGTCGATCACGGCACGGGCGGAGAACTGGTAATTGTTCTTTTCGCCGTTCAGGGATTCTTTTACACCACCGTTGTCTTTCTGGCTTTCCTTGTAACGTTTGCCGTCTTCAAAAAGGATACCTTTCTCGTCTTCCACCCAGTAGTCGCGGTTATAAGCATTCAGGTGTCCCTGATAGAAACCGAACTTCGGTAATAAAACCGGATTACCTGTCAGCTGATAGAAATCGTTCAACAGGGATACGGCACCGTCATTGACCATATAGAACGCATCCAGATAATCGGTATCATGTGACAATATTACTGTCCCTTTTTCGGCTGCACCGAAATCATATTTACCTTGTTTGAAGGTGTACCACATAAAGCCGTAGCCATTGGTAGACCAATAATAGGGGGCAGGCGAGGCAACGCCGCCATCGGTCCAGCTGTTCTGGTTTTCGATAGCGATCGCTTTTCCTTTATGCGAGAAGCGCCCGTTCTGTACACCACCGCCATAGAAGTATTCGCCGGGATTTTCCTTTAAGGTAAGGATTGTTTTTCCCTTATCATAAAGAACAGGTTTTACCTCCTCCAGGACAACTTTGTCTGTTGCCAGATTGGTCACCTTCAACAGGGAAGTGCTTTTATCCAGTTCCAGTCTGATCTCTTTGGTGCTGATAGAAATAGTCTTATTATCTTCTTTCAGCGTTAACGGAGATACCGGTTTTCTCGGGTTATCGACCAGGATCTGTGCTTCCGGTTTGGCCTCCGGGTCACGGATGATCCCTCCGTTGACGTCCTGAAATACTCTGAAGATGTTCTCTCCATAAAAGTCAAAGGCCATTCTCTGATTATCGGAGAACAGGAGTTCAACAGTCGTAGGATTGATCTGTTTTACACCGACAATTTTCTTATCCTGCTGTATTTCCATACATACATTGTCGACTCTTTGTATGGCTTGCATGGATAAGGGTGAAAACAAAGGGAAGGCCAAAGCGAGTATGAGCACTTTCCTTTGTTTCATTTTTCTAATAGTGTCATTCATGTTGATGTTGTTTTAACGAATAAATGATTTAAGCAACAAACTTACAGGATATAATTATCATTAGCAAAAAATAATAAATATATCCTATAACAAAATTTCATGCGCAATCAGACAATAAGGGGGAATCTGAGCAGGACGATCACGCCTGTATCTTCATCATCTCCTTCCTTCTCAGTAATTTCGATCGTGATATGCATACCGTACAAGCTGTTCAATAGGTTGATACGCTCACGGGTATTAGTCAGGCCGCGTGAATGATGCTCTTTCTGGTGCCGGGTTTTAAGCTCGTTGCTTTTTTTCAGTCCGATCCCATTGTCTTCGATTTTAACACAAAGACTATTGCCTTCCGGCTTTACGGACAGTTTCAGCAGGCCACCGGACTCTTTATACCGTAAGCCATGCCAGATCGCATTTTCCAACTGGGGTTGTATCAGCATGTTAGGCACAGATATATGGTCGGTGTCAAGCGATTCATCCACATCTGTCTCGTAAACAAACTTATCGCTGAAACGCATGTGTTCCAGATCGAGGTATTCTTTCAATTGTTCGAGCTCCGTCGAGAGCGGCGTAAAGTCTTTATTGGAGTTTTCCATTATATTTCGCATCAGGCGGGAATAGGAGGAAAGATACTTATTCGCCTCCAACTCATTATTCTGGGCAATAAACTGATTCACACTATTCAGGCTGTTGAAGATGAAATGAGGATTCATCTCACGGCGCAACGACTGGAGGGCTATCTTTTTATTCTTCCGTCTGATGGAATACCAGGCTTTGACGATAAACACGAGAAAAATAAGGATCAGGACAATCGAGCCGATCAGTACATAGTTGAAGGTGTTTTTCTTTCTGATCAGTTCGTCTTTCAGGATACGTTCTTTCTCCAACTGGGCGATACGGGCTTCATGTGCCTGAAAGAATTTCTGGTCTATCAGTGTGCTGTCCGATTTAACCAGCGGTTCCAGTTTTTCCATAAAGTCTGCATATAAGTCCAAGGCTTTCCATTGCTGGTTCCCTTTCCTGTATTGCTCGACCAGCTGTTCCAGGCTTTTCTTCGCCTCTATCGTATGGCCCTCCTTCAACGCCATATCATAGGATTGCTGAAGGGAGGCGAGAGCTTTTACCTGTTGGCTATCGGCGGCATATACTTTGGCAATTTCTCTTTGTACCTTGATGGTTTCTACCGGTTTGTCCTTCACTTCAGACAATATGCTGTTCAGGTTACCTATGGCGGCTTCCTTATTATCCATGACCAGGTTGACATTTGCCATCTGATGGAAGGCGGCGACCCGATCCTCCTGTTGTTCCGGTTTGTAGGAGGTGTTCAGTAATTCAATATTTCGCTGTATATAAGGAGATTGTGCAACTGGGTTTGAGATATTCTTTAACCGGTTCACATCATTCGTATTCAGTTCAATAAAATTAGTGTCCTGTGACAGGTGGGCGGCATTGCCATAACTTAAAATAGCCTCTTGTATCTTCCCTTGTATCTCCTGTATCCTTGCCATTTCACGGTCAACCCGTGCTATCTTTTCATTGTTTTTGATTTTGTAAAACAACTGGCGGGCACTGATAAGATAATTCATTGCTTTCTCGTATTCCCCCTGTATCATGAGTGTTTTTGCCAGTGCTTCATAATCCGTCGCAACCGAATAATCCGACTTTCCGCTTTCCAGTGACGTGGAGAGTTTCATCACTGCTTTTCTGGCACTGTTTTGATAGACAGGAGGAACGGAATCCTGTGCTGTCATTGTTATGCAGGGACCTGTTAGCAGCCATATTGTCAAATATATAATCAGTCTGTTCATATCATGTTTTATTGAGATTGTAAAGTAAATATAAGTAAAACATTTATATCCTATATTTCACCAACTCAAAACGCCGGTTCACACATTCTTCCCGGAATCTTAATTATTAACATTCTATTTTTGAGCCATAAACCTATAAAAAAAATTCCGAATATGAAAAGAATTATTCTACTATGTGTCTTATTCACAGCATTAACAACATCAATAGGCTGCATACTGGAAGCCAGAAACGTAACGGCGAATGCAGAGCCTGCCAGTACACCGGTCACAAATGCCGTAACTGCCAAAAAGACGAAAATACAGGTTGCTATCCTGCTGGATACTTCCGGCAGCATGCAGGGACTGATCGAACAGGCTAAATCCCGTCTGTGGAATATAGTCAATACACTCACGACGCTGAAATATAAGGGAGAGACACCGGAAATAGAGATTGCCTTATACGAATATGGCAGTTATATGCTGTATAAAGGTGATTATATCCGGCAAATAACCCCGTTGACAGTCGATCTCGACCTGATCTCGAAAGAATTATTCGCCCTGACAACCAGCGGAAGCGAAGAGTATTGCGGTACAGTCATCCAGCGGGCAGTAAAAGAGTTGGAGTGGGGGCAAAACGAAGCGGATATGAAACTGGTCTATATTGCCGGCAATGAAGAGTTTACGCAGGGTTCTGTCTCTTACAAAACGGCTATTGCCGATGCCTTGAAGAAAAATATATTTGTTAATACAATCCATTGCGGTGATGAAGAAATCGGTGTCCGTGACTATTGGAAGGATGCCGCTTTGAGAGGAAACGGCAAATTCTTCAATATAAATGCCGATGCGACTGTCCGTGCCATCAAAACACCTTTTGACCCGCAGATCATCCTATGCAACAATAAGTTGAACGATACTTATATCAGTTATGGCTCTACCGGGAGAGAACGTAAAATGAATCAGATTGCCCAGGACAAAAATGCCGGTACAATATCGTCGGCCAATTATGCCGAACGTGCCGTAAGTAAATCCGGATCTGCTTACAAAAATACGTCATGGGACCTGGTAGATAAGATGAAAGAAGACCAAAACGTCTTGTCGAGCATCAAAAAGGATGAACTGCCCCAAGAACTGCAAAACAAGTCTATAGAAGAAATAAAGAGCATCATCACCCAAAAGGAAAAGGAGAGAACAGCTATCCAAAAAGAAATAGCCGAACTGGCAATCAAACGCCAGGCTTATATCGAAGAGCAACTTAAAAAGGAAGGAGATGACAGCGGAGACGATCTGGGTAAAGCAATCACCAGCTCCATCCTGACATTTGCCAACCTGAAAGGGTATACGGTGGAAGCAGAATGATGACTAGTCTCTACATGTTCCAATTACATAGTTTTTCTGTAAAAGACCGTTCACCCTTCACCTTTACAATAGTAACAAACTGTCATATAGATTACTATAAAGGTAAATAGTAGATGAATGAATAAAGAAAAAGGTGAACGGTTACTTTAAACCATTCACCTTTTGAGATATAAATGAATACATATCCAGGAAGTAAGTTCAGAGTTATTGGAAGATAAGGCGTGAAAAGGTAGTTGTTTGCTTATTGACGTAGGTCATTAAGCTTGCCGATATACGTCGCAATGCTTACCGACCTACGTCGACAAGCTTAACGACGTAGGTCGATAAGTCAATAGTTTATTGTGCCAGAGATAAAAGTAAAAGACTTTTGAGTTAATACATAATAGCCAGGCTATTACAGCACAGTAATATAGAAAAAAAGGTGAAGGGTTTAAAGCAACCCTTCACCTTTTCGATCAATCATTCACCTATCATTCACCTCTATAACAATCTGTATAATAACATATTAATGCCAAGCAGGCGAAGGGTGAACAGTTTATATGATATTTTATACATAGTGAGTAACTCACTTATTTATCCGATCAGCTGAACACTGCGTTTAATGAATTTGCTCAATGCTTCACCCTTCAGCATACCGTTGGCAAGCAGTGCCAGGTCGATTAACTGGCTGACCAGCTTATTGCTACCTGCATATTCTGCCAGGATTGCATTACGTTGCGAAGTCAGTTCGTCGATCTTATGGTTCGTGTTTGTCATATCTTCTTTTTCAGCAGAAGTAATCTCTTCTTCCTTTTTCTTGTTCTGCGCTTCACGAAGGTCTTCCTGACGTGCTTTCCAACCTTTCAGGTCCGCTAGGATCGGTTTCAGTTTTTCTTCGCAGTTCTGTTCTTCCTCAGAAAGTACCTTCTTAACCAATTCGTGATCGGTATTCAACACGAGATTGTAGTTGTCAGGCATTTCTCCGTAGAATGACATTCCCGGCTGCATAGCAGACATTTCACGCATACGACGCATATATTCGCTCTGGGTCAGCATAACCGGATTAGAGTTTTCACCCAATGCTTCGAATGTAACGATGAAATCGGTCTTTTCGATCTTCGGCAGTTGGCTTTTGAACATTTCCTGCAAAGCATTCTTCTGGTCTTCATTCAGTGTAACCTGACCAACGTTATCCTTACGGATCAGATTGTCGATCGTATCGCTGTCCACACGAACAAAACGGGTTTTGTCGAATTTCTGTTCCATCTGGCTGATAGCATGGACATCCAGCTGACCGTCCATAATCAATACACTGTATGCTTTATCTTTAGCGGCCTGGATATAGCTGTACTGGTCGTTTACATTCGTAGTGTACAGATAGATCAGGTTTCCTTCCTTATCTGTCTGGTTGGCTTCCACCAATGCTTTATATTCTTCAAATGTATAATATTTACCGTCTACGTCTTTCAGAAGGGCGAACTTGGCACCACGATCATAGAACTTTTCGTCGCTCAGCATACCGTACTGGATAAACAGTTTCAGGCTATCCCATTTTTCTTCGAACTGAGGACGGTCGTTTTTAAACATTTCTTCCAGGCGGTCGGCCACTTTCTTTGTGATATGATTGGAGATTTTTTTCACATTCTGGTCGCTCTGCAAATAAGAACGGGAAACGTTCAATGGAATATCCGGAGAATCGAGCACGCCGTGCAACAATGTCAGGAATTCAGGAACGATACCTTCTACGGAATCGGTTACAAATACCTGGTTGCTGTATAACTGAATCTTGTTACGATGCAGGTCGAGGTTGCTCTTGATGCGCGGGAAGTAGAGGATACCGGTCAGGTTGAACGGATAATCCACATTCAAGTGAATCCAGAACAATGGTTCTTCCGACATTGGATACAGGTCGCGATAGAATTTCTTATAGTCTTCATCAGTCATATCAGCCGGTTTGCGAACCCATGCCGGAGTGATATCGTTGATGATGTTATCTTCGTCGGTATCGACATATTTACCGTCTTTCCATTCCTGCTTTTTACCGAATGCGATAGGAACGGGGAGGAAACGGCAGTATTTTGTCAGCAGGCCGCTGATCTTGTCTTTATTCAGGAAGTCCTTGTTTTCGTCGTCGATATACAGGATAATATCTGTACCACGGTCGTCTTTCTGTGTTTCTTCCAACGTATATTCGGGAGTTCCGTCGCAACTCCATTTCATAGGAACAGCACCTTCTTTATAAGATTTGGTTACAATTTCCACTTTCTTTGAAACCATGAAAGAAGAATAGAAACCAAGACCGAAATGTCCGATGATAGCAGCTGCATCGTTCTTATATTTTTCTACGAACTCTTCAGCACCGGAAAATGCGATCTGGTTAATGTATTTGTCAATTTCTTCGGCTGTCATACCGATACCACGGTCAGAAATCTTGATGATCTTGTCGTCGAAACTAACCTGAACGGTCAGGTCGCCCAGCTCTCCTTTGAATTCACCGACAGATGCCAGGGTTTTCAATTTCTGTGTAGCATCCACAGCATTCGACACTAATTCACGAAGGAAGATTTCGTGATCACTATACAAAAACTTCTTGATGATAGGGAAGATGTTCTCACTTGTAACACCTATGTTTCCTTGTTTAGCCATTTTGTTTATATTTTTAATGTTATAATAATTCGTTTGACGTTACGATATAAACAAAAAAAATGCCAGATAGGTTCTATCTGACATTTTGACTTTATTACCGGAAGAAACGACTTATTCCTGTCCTTTCTTTTGTACGGATGTTACTATTTTCTGTTCATCTTTATTGAAGTCTACAACGATCTTGTCGCCTTCGCCAACGGATGCACGGATTATCAACTCGGCCATTTCATCTTCCAGATATTTCTGGATGGCACGCTTCAGCGGACGGGCGCCAAACTGCACATCGTAGCCTTTCGTTGCAATGAAATCTTTTGCCTCGTCGGTAAGTACCAGTTCGTAGCCCAGACCACAAACACGTTTGTAAAGTCCTTGTAACTCAATATCAATGATCTTGTGGATCGCATCTTTATCAAGCTGGTCGAACATGATGATATCGTCGACACGGTTCAGAAATTCAGGAGCGAATGCTTTATTCAGTGCTTTCTGAATCACACCACGAGAGAAGTCCTTATCCATTTCACCGGCTGCCTGCGAACTGAATCCGACGCCACGGCCGAAGTCTTTCAACTGACGTGTTCCGATATTGGAAGTCATGATCAGGATCGTATTCTTGAAGTCGATCCGTCTGCCAAGACTGTCAGTCAGGCGACCTTCGTCCAATACCTGCAACAGCAAGTTGAATACATCCGGATGCGCTTTTTCGATCTCGTCGAGCAATACAACGGAGTAGGGTTTACGACGAACCTTTTCCGTCAGCTGGCCACCTTCCTCGTAACCTACATATCCCGGAGGTGCACCGATCAGGCGGGAAACCGCGAACTTTTCGAGATATTCACTCATATCGATACGAATCAATGAATCAGCCGAATCAAACAGATATTCAGCCAACTTTTTAGCCAAGTGAGTTTTACCTACACCCGTCGGACCGAGGAACATGAAGGTTCCGATCGGTTTGTTCGGGTCTTTCAATCCTACACGGTTGCGCTGGATTGCTTTTACGATCTTCTGGACGGCATCGTCCTGGCCGACTACCTGCTTCTTCAAGTTGTCTGCCATTTCCAGCAGTCTCAGGTTTTCTGCTTTGGCAATACGCTGAACAGGTACGCCTGACATCATGGCTACCACTTCAGCTACTTTGTCTTCGTCCACTGTTTCACGATGTTCCTGCAATTCCTGTTCCCACTTAGCTTTCGCTGCTTCCAGCTGCAACAGATACTGACGTTCTTTATCACGGAAACTTGCAGCCAGTTCGAAGTTCTGTGACTTTACGGCAGCCAGTTTCTCGGTTTTCGTATCTTCTATTTTTGCTTCCAGCTCCTCGATGCTCTTCGGTACTGTAATATTAGATATATGTACGCGAGAACCGGCCTCGTCCAGAGCATCGATTGCCTTATCCGGGAAGTTACGGTCGCTGATATATCGTTCCGTCAGCTTTACACAAGCATCCAGCGCCTCGTCCGTATAGATCACATTGTGATGTTCTTCATAACGGGGCTTGATATTTTTCAGAATCTGCAATGTCTCTTCTGCTGTTGTCGGGTCGACAATCACTTTCTGGAAACGACGTTCCAAAGCACCGTCTTTCTCGATGTTTTTACGATATTCATCCAGCGTCGTAGCACCGATACATTGTATTTCACCACGTGCCAGCGCCGGTTTCAGCATATTGGCAGCGTCCATAGAACCGGAAGCCGATCCTGCTCCGACAATGGTATGGATTTCATCAATAAACAGGATGATGTTCGGATTCTTTGAAAGCTCGTTCAAAATTGCTTTGATACGTTCTTCAAACTGTCCGCGGTATTTTGTTCCGGCCACGATAGAGGCCATATCCAGACTGATCACCCGCTTATCGAACAACACACGTGATACTTTACGCTGGATAATGCGCAGGGCAAGTCCTTCTACAATAGCAGACTTACCCACCCCCGGTTCACCGATCAGTACCGGATTGTTCTTTTTACGCCGGCTTAAAATCTGTGCCAGGCGTTCAATCTCTTTCTCACGACCAACAATCGGGTCCAAGCGGTTTTCGGCAGCGGCACGTGTCATATCCGTACCAAAATTGTCCAATACCGGAGTATCGTTCGGTGACTTGGGCTGTGCGGCACCGGTACCTGAAGAGGAGCGGGGGGATTCCTTACGTGAAGAGAAGTCTTCTTCTTCATCGTCCTCGTCATCCGTATAACCGTCACTGATTTCGTCTATCTCTTCCAGTTCTTCCATACGGTTCATGTTTGTTCCGTTTGCCAGATTGTTATATACGTTACGGTAGTTTATACCGGCTTCACCCAATACTTTGGCGGCAACATTGAACTCTTCTTTCAGAATAGCAAGAAGCAGATGTTCCGTACCCGTCTCGTCTGTTTTAAACAAACGTGACTCTAGCATACTCATGCGCAATACGCGTTCAGTTGTTTTACTGATGGCTATATCGTGTAATTCGGACTCTTCAGTTTCAAATGTATTTTTGATCTCCTGCTCAATCCTCTTCTTTATATCGAATACGTCGGCATGCAAATCATGCAGCAACTGCATGGCTTTGCCATCACCGTCGCGGATGATACCAAGCATTAAGTGTTCCGGCCCGATATAACTGTTCTGAAGCCTGGCGGCTTCTTCGCGGCTATACTCTATAACGTCGATCAGCCTTTTCGAATAATTATTTTTCATATTATATGAATCCTTATCTATTATAATAATGTACTGTGAATGCAAAATTAATAAACTCTCTATATATACCTAACAAATTTCATGCCATTATTCCTTAAGAAACCCCCAATATTTCTGAATAATAAAATTTCAGCGTAAAAACTTTCGTGATAATGGGAAAAGCGTTACCTTAGTGCACTTTTTAAAAGGTGAGATATTGAGTGTAATTAATATAAAACTAAATGGTTGATCAAGACAGAATTATTAAGATTAACATCGAGGAGGAAATGAAATCGGCATACATTGACTATTCAATGTCTGTTATTGTTTCACGCGCCCTTCCGGATGTTAGGGATGGTTTCAAACCGGTTCATCGTCGTATTTTGTTTGGAATGAATGAATTGGGTAATACATCCGACAAACCTTATAAAAAATCTGCGAGAATTGTTGGTGAAGTTTTAGGTAAATATCATCCACATGGCGACTCGTCCGTCTATTTCGCAATGGTTCGTATGGCACAAACATGGTCTATGCGTTATACGTTGGTTGATGGACAGGGAAACTTCGGTTCAGTGGACGGTGACAGTCCTGCCGCTATGCGTTACACGGAGGCAAGATTAAGTAAACTTGCCGAGGAAATGCTCCGGGATATCGAGAAGGATACGGTAGATTTTCAGTTGAACTTCGATGACACACTGAAAGAACCGACTGTATTGCCGACCCGTATTCCTAACCTGCTGGTAAATGGTGGTTCTGGTATCGCAGTTGGTATGGCAACCAATATGCCGACACACAATTTGAGTGAAGTACTCGACGGATGTATTGCCTATATCGACGCTCGCGGAGATATTGATGTAGAAGGATTGATGCAATACATCAAAGCGCCCGACTTCCCGACTGGTGCTACAATTTACGGATATGCCGGTGTAAAAGAAGCATTCGAAACCGGTAGAGGACGTATCATTCTTCGTGGTAAAGCAGAAATTGAAGTAGAAAATAATCACGAAAAGATTATTATCACTGAAATCCCTTACCTTGTTAATAAGGCAGAACTGATCAAGTATATAGCCGACCTGGTTAATGACAAGCGTATCGAGGGTATTTCTAATGTAAACGATGAGTCAGACCGTAACGGTATGCGTATCGTCGTCGACGTGAAACGTGATGCCAATTCAGGCGTTGTACTGAATAAATTATATAAGCTGACTGCCCTGCAATCTTCTTTCAGTGTAAACAATATCGCTTTGGTTAACGGTCGTCCGAGACAGTTAAACCTGAAGGATATGATCAAGGCTTTTATTGAACATCGCCATGAAGTTGTTATCCGTCGTACCCGTTTCGAACTGAAGAAGGCCGAAGAAAGAGCGCATATCCTGGAAGGTTTGATCATTGCTTCTGATAATATCGACGAAGTAATTGCTATCATCAAATCATCCAAGAGCCCGAACGAAGCCATCGAACGTTTAATGGAACGTTTCTCTTTATCGGATGTTCAGGCACGTGCAATCGTTGAAATGAGACTTCGTCAGTTAACCGGACTGGAACAGGACAAACTGCGTGCAGAATACGAAGAAATTGAAAAGTTGATCGCCCGTTTGAAAGAGATTCTTGAAAATGAAGATGTTCGTATGGACGTTATCAAAGGAGAATTACAAGAAGTAAAAGATAAGTTCGGCGACGAACGTAAAACAGATATCGTATATGCTTCCGAAGAACTGAATCCCGAAGATTTCTATGCCGATGATGAGATGATCATCACTATTTCCCACATGGGATACATCAAACGTACGCCGCTGAGTGAATTCCGTGCACAAGGACGCGGCGGAGTAGGAGCGAAAGGCTCGGTAACACGCGACGAAGACTTCGTGGAATATATCTATCCGGCTTCTATGCATGCCACTTTGTTGATCTTTACAGCAAAAGGCAAGTGCTACTGGCTGAAAGTATATGAAATTCCGGAAGGAGCTAAGAATGCAAAGGGTAGAGCCATCCAGAACTTATTGAACATTGAAGCGGATGATAAAGTAAACGCCTTTATCCGCGTGAAGAAGCTGACTACCGACACTGAATTTATCAATTCACATTATCTGTTGTTCTGTACCAAGAAGGGTGTTATCAAGAAAACATTGCTTGAAGCATACTCACGTCCGCGTCAGAATGGCGTAAATGCGATCACATTGCGTGAAGACGACGGCCTGATCGAAGTATGTATGACCAACGGAGACAACGAAGTACTGATTGCTAACCGTAACGGACGGGCTATTCGTTTCCACGAAAGTGCGGTTCGCGTCATGGGACGTACTGCTTCCGGCGTTAGAGGTATGACATTGGATAATGATCCTTCCGACGAAGTGGTAGGTATGGTATGTATCAAGAATAAGGAAACCGATACTGTACTGGTCGTATCTGAACAGGGTTACGGAAAACGTTCGAATGTGGAAGATTACCGAATGACTAACCGTGGCGGTAAAGGTGTCAAGACGATCAATATTACTGATAAAACTGGTAAACTGGTTGCCATCAAGAATGTGACAGAGGAAAATGACATCATGATCATTAACAAGTCAGGTATCGCTATCCGTATGAAAGTAACAGATCTGAACGTCATCGGCCGTGCAACTCAAGGTGTTCGCCTGATCAACCTGGGTAAACGTAATGATGAAATAGCCTCGGTATGTAAGGTATTGTCCGAACCGGATGAGCAGGTAGATGAAGAAAGCGCTGAACTGGATGCTCAGAATGAAAATAATGAAGAATTAACCGGTTTTGATGGATCTGAAGATATCGCAAATGATACTGAAGAGACAACAAATGAATAATTTAAACAAATAGAAATATTAATCTCAAATTACTATCACAATGAAACGATTATTATTAACAGTTGCACTATGTGTTGCAGCATCATCTGCCTCTTTCGCTCAAAAGAAAGCCGTTAAGGAGGCGCAAGGAATAGCAAAAGGAGACAAGGCAGACTTCACTGAAGCAAGAGCCTTAATCAAAGGTGCTTTGGAAAATCCTGAAACAAAGGATGACGCCCAGGCATGGTATGTTGCAGGTTTTATCGAAGACCAGCAGTTCAGTGCTGAAAGAACAAAACAGATTTTAGGACAACAGCCGAATGAACCAGTTATGTACGAAGCATTAGGTGCTATCCTTCCTTATTTCAAGAAGGCTTACGAACTGGATCAGCTTCCTAACGAAAAAGGTAAAATCAAACCTAAATATTCTAAAGACATTAAGAGTATTTTAGGTGCTGACCATGTATATTTCTTTAACGGTGGTGCTTACTATTTCGATCAGAAGGATTATAAGAAGGCTTATGACTTCTTCAACCAGTATCTGGAAATCTCTGAACTGCCTATGTTCGAAGGAACTCAGACTGCTGAAAAAGATTCTACTTTCATGACTGTTCAGTTCTATGCAGCTGTTGCAGCTACTCAATTGCAGGATTCTCCTATAGCAATCAAAGCTCTGGAACGTGCAAAAAGTTCAGATTTCAGACTGAATGATGTTTACCAGTATTTGTCTTACGAATACAAACAGGCTGGTGACAGTGTAAACTATGTTAAGACTCTTGAAGAAGGTTATGCAAAATTCCCCAATGAAGAGTTCTTCCTGATGAGTTTAATTGACGCTTACATCCAGTCAAGTCAAAACGAAAAAGCAATAAGTTATCTGAACACTGCAATTGCACAGAAACCTTCTGATAGTCAGCTGTATCATGCATTAGGGATTGTTTACGAAACAGGTATTAAAGATTATGCAAAAGCAGAAGAAACATTTAAGAAAGCTTTAGAAGTCAATCCGGAAAGTGTTGAATCGATGTCTGCTTTGGGACGTATATATTACAACCAGGCTGTAAACAAACAGGGTGAAGCTAACATGATCAATGATAGCAAGAAATATCAGGAAGAATTAACTATTGCAAAAGATCTTTTCAAACAAGCTCTTCCTTATTTCCAGAAAGCTCACGAAATGAAACCTAGCGAATCAGAATATATGGTTGCTTTAAGAGGTATCTATTATAATCTGAACATGGGTCCGGAACTGGAAGCTATCGAAGCTGAAATGAACAAATAATAATCATTTCATTATATATAAAAATAGCCGTCTCTGTTGAGATGGCTATTTTTATATTTATACTCGGGATCAGCTATTTTCTATCAGTAGTGATACAGCCCTTTACAGATAAGGGATAATCGTTATATAAATACCTGTAATAATTGCAGACGTAATAACACCTGAAATATTAGCACCTAACGCATCACCTAAAATGAAAGAGTCCGGGTTCTCTTTACTTACCAGCTTCTGTGCTACTTTAGCAGTAGTAGGAACACAACTGACAGCAGCAATACCGATTACCGGGTTATAATTTCCGCGTTTAATGAAATACATGATATATCCGCCAATGATACCTCCGATACCAGACAATAACAATGCAGTAATTCCTAATACCAATAATTTCAAGATCTTGGGATCAAGTAACAACTTAGCATCGCACAATACACCCAATAACAGCCCCAACATGAAAGTCGAACCATACAATAACGGGCCACTGACAAAATCATAAATATGCTTCATGCCTGATTCGCGAACGGCAACGCCCAGGAACAATGAAAAGAAAAGGGGAGAGGCCACCGGGAATAAAAAGCATAAAACAGCACACAAAATAACAGAAAAAGCCAGTTTAACTTTAGCATCGTAGTTTTTGGGAGGTTTTGTAGTGGTCATTTTTATAGCACGCAAACGCTGCGGGATCAGGAGTTTGACCAGATAAGGATATCCTCCGTAGGTCAGTCCCAGATATAAATAAGCAACAACAGTTATAGGAACAAATAAATGTTTGGCCAGGATCAGGGATGTAAACAAAACCATCGGACCATCTGCACCGCCAACCATCGCAACAGAAGCGCTCTCACTTAAAGACAAACCAAAAGCGCTGGCAATAGGTAACGTCAGAAAAGTTCCCAGTTCCGCACAAAGAGCCAGGAAAAGACTGGCAAAAGGCTTCTGAAGCAGAAAGCCCACATCCAATAATGTTCCAATTCCCATAAACACAAAACAGGCAATCAAGCCATTACTGAAAGTCAGCGTATATACGGGTTGAAGAAAATCAATCTGCATTGTATTCATCAACTCGTCTGTATCTGAAAGCATAGGATCCAGGAATAAATTACCTAATACACCTTCCGGCATGATTAAAGTACCACAATTGATTGCAACCATTCCTAGTCCCATCGGGATCATAACCATCGGCTCCAGGACTCCTTTCCAGCCTAAATAAACGAGTAGGCCGCCAAGTGTAATCAAAAAAACACGCGCAACAGCCAGTATCCATCCACCGGCAACCATTGTTCCAAAGCCTTGGAACAAACTAAAAAAATCAACATTTTCCATATCTGTTTTTATTTTTCGATAGAAGGATTCTCCTTTTTGTTTGTATTGTTCTTTCTCATTAGCTGTTCCTCTTTTTTGAGGTACATAATGCGAGTATCCTGTGGATAATAATAATCCATCAGATCCAAATGAGAAGCGCCATGACTTACGCCATGATAATATCCGGACGGTTTTATGTGGAGAAGATCGCTGTTTACACCACGACGGAATTCTTCGCGTTCGTCATCAGTCACATCTTCTTCATTATTTACCACATCCAGCCCTAATATTTCACCAATTTTGGCACGCAATTTATTTAGTTTGCCGAATTGCATCAGTTCATCACTGTGAGAATGGTGAAATTCCAGGGAGTCGGCCCAAACAGCAATAAGCTTGATTACACCGGCAACAACAAAACCGATAATGAAGGTCAGAGCCATCATTTCAAGGGTTGAAAGTAATAGACTTAACATAATTATTTAATTTAAAATCCAATATAATACCTTAATTAGGTACATGATTAGTCATTATCTGCCAATTCACGTGCAGACAATAAAAAAGAATAAAAAGAAAGATGTTAAACTAAATAATTATTTTCCGCAGTACGTAGACCCAATGGCCTGATCGTATACGAAGAGTGGAGAATTTTACTGATTGTGATATTAAAAATGTTTCAGATACTTTATTCAGAATATTTTGTTCCTTCTGAAGAAACAACTCCAAAAGACGGGTAGTCACTTTAAACGGACGTTCGCATCGGGTTGGCAACACCTGGCTACGAGTAGTAAGACAATAGACTGAATGATAGCTTTGACTTAAATCATAATTCTTTAACTCGTCCTGGAATGGATGTTTTTCCTTACTGCAGACAAAAGTCGTTTTCGCAGGAGACAAAATATTTTCATCTTCAGTCTTTATCTGCATATTCAAAAGAAGCAGAAACAGAAACGATACTATCAACAATACTTTTTTCATCGCGGTGCGAAGTTAGAATAGTTATTTAACATACAACATAATTTTGTCAATAAAAGTTGAAAATAATTTGCGTGGGATAGTCCCAGGATAACTTCTTATAATCATATTAAACATAATCGTAATTATAAAAAATAGTAACAGAAAGATATCAGGAGCTATTCAGGCATAAAAAATCCGTATATAACTTCACAGTTACATACGGACCAAACAAATAACAAACTCTACTTATATGAAAAAACAAATACTACTAACATAATTATTACAGAATCTTTTTTCAAGCTCTGTTTATCATTATAACAATGATATGCTTTATTTGGTTCTGACTACAGAATAATTTTCTGCTATTTTTTTCTGGGGTTATTAAACGATCCCTGAAAATTATCTCTGTAGAGAACTTTATTTTATTCGATATTATAACAAAACGTCATTTATTTATGTTCCGGAATCATATACTAATAAATACTAAAAAGGCATGTATGTATCTTTTTTGATACTCTACATGCCTTAAACTCTCTCTGTATTATACTTTTCAAACGAAAGCAATATGCATCTCCATATATCTGTTATTCGGTCTGTTAACGAGATTTTCCTTTGCGATCTTTTCGCAATCCTCAATATCCATACCATTTTCAGGAATACTCCAGTACCACAACATAGGTGCTTTTTCTCTTTCAGCTGTTTCCATTTTTTTCCATTTTAAATTCAACTTCATCTATGAGACAGAAAAAAAGAAAATACCCCTATCAACTCACAGACTTTTTTTGAATGACAGATGCATTATTTTGTTTAATCGTTTTTTCCAGCATCCGGAGTTAGCTCCTGTGTTAAAGAATCGGCTAGTTCTTTATTGTATTCTTTGAGTAAATCAATATCATGTATATCACTGATATCGAGTATTTCACGAATTAATTCAACTTTACCATTTTCCAATTCAGTGCTAGGTATCATACTTTTGTCGTTTTAGATTGATTAATATTGTTTTAACTTTCATCTAACAATATTAATTTCACATTGTTCACATACACAATCTCTTTTAACGAAAAAAGGTGATCATCGTTAAATAGATGACCACCTTTCTCTTATAACTGAAATAAAATTTTATTTAGCTGCTTCGATAGATGCTTTTCTAAATTCTTTCAGTAACTTTTCAAGTTCCAAAGAAGCTTTGCGAGCACGTGTACCTGCTGCTTTGTTACCATTTTCAACCTGTGCATTAGCATTTGTGCTAAATTCCCCAATCGCTACATTAATTTTGTCTACTAACTCTTTCATTTTACTTTTGATATTTCTTATTATTAAATCGAAGCACAAAAATATAAATAATTATATCATGGGCAACAAAAAATTGACAAAACATATCTGTTCAAGTGCTGAATATTAATAAAAGACCTATTAAACAGCACTCTCCTACTTATTTAAAGCCTCCAGTAACTGTTTGCCAGGTTTAAATTTAACACTTTTCCGGGCTTTTATGGTTACAGGCACACCGGTTTTTGGGTTACGACCAGGACGTTCGGTCTGTTGCCAAAGGGTGAATGTGCCGAAATTCTGGAAAATAATGCTGTTGTCTGTCAGAAGCGCTTCTTCAAAAACTTCTTCCAATGTGTGGATAAACCGTAATGCCTCCACTTGCTTAATAGACATTTTGCTGGATATTTGTTTGGATAGTTCTACTTTATTCATATCTGTATTATTTTAATTCTCTTTTAAAAACTTACTTCATTCTCTATTGTATCTACATCATCGAATACGGCAACATTGCCATCCGTAATCTTCACACGGAGATCAGCACTGTTAGCTCCTTTTATATTGATGGTCAGATCATAATGGTGATCCCGTTGGATGTTATAATTATTTGTCAGGTTATCACCCAGGTAAAAACGATATTCGACTTTTATCCCATTTGCGTGGCTACTGCTGTACTTATAGGTGCCCTTTAAAGTAAGATACGTACAACCGGTCAGTTTACCATCCGGAGTTGAAGTGGTAACAGACGTACTGCCAGGACCATTGGATTCTTTGTTTTTTCCTTCGAACGATTCGGAAAGACCCAATCCCCGGAGGTTTTCCGGCATATAAAAATCAGCAGACGCCCCTGAGGTAGAAGTTAATGAACTAAAACTCTGAGCATCTAAATTCATTGTGGTAGCACTTATGGTTTCCGGATACAGGCTATTACTATTTCCCCCTCCAGCCGTATATAGAGCTATTATTTTGGGAATATTGGTGATCGTAGCAGTCATATCCGACAAAGATGCAGCAGTTGTAGCATCCTTAAATTGAACTTTAACAGACACTTTGGCATAAGTCCTAAATAGCCGAGACACAAAAACGACCTTTTTATTATCTTCCGTCCCCTCGGAAGATGCTGTTGCCGGATTATATTCAGAGGGCCCGGATGTTAATAACGTAGGTCTTGAACCAAGTGCTTCTGTAAAATTTACTGTTTTAGCTTTCAAATCGGCTTCAGTTCCAGTAAAGCCTTCCAAAAGACTTTTCTCCCCATTAACGATTATATAAAAATGGCTAGACATATCAGAAAACTTTTCTTCATCTGAGTTTGTATCTGTATTGATCCTGACCATATAAAGATTTTCCTGAACAAAATCCGTATCATTGTTTATGTCATCTTCTTTATAAACGCTTCTTATTAAATTACCGGAAACGTCATATTGCAATATCCAAACATTATTAATGTTAATTTTATCATCTCCAATAGTTGGAGTTATTGGTGGATCGGCTTTAGTCTTCACACTGATCGATTCCGGCAATTTCAGGCAAAACTGGAAATTGCACATCTTGCCGTGATCCGTATTTTGGGGGTCTTCCGTTGCTTCACATCCCGCAAACAGTAGTGCAAATGCTAGTGTAAACGATAATAAAGAATATTGTATACTTTTATTTTTCATACCCATTAATTTAAATTATTCACCGACCTCGTCTGTCGACTGATCTACTTTCGTATAGTCAAGCAATGATATAGTGATATCACCCGGATTCAATATACCGAAGAAAGTCAGTGTGAACTCGAATTTATATTGCATTCCCTTCAATAATGTTTTTGAGGTCGTGGCAGTATATGTAAATATACCCTCCTGAATACCAGCAACGCCTTCTTCCGTATAAAATACTTTCAATGTAATTATAAACTCAAGAGGCTGACTGCCATCAACCGGCAGTAACACTATCGGATCATTATTCTTATGAGGTTTACTCCAGGCATTCACCGTATAAGAAAAATTCGATACTGTATATGAGTCTGTATAGCCAGCCCCCGGTCGCCAGTCTTTTTCCCCTAAATAATAAGTTAAGGGAACTGATAAGTTTTTTATCTCTATTTTCTGAACTATCAAATCACTTATTTTAACAGGTGATTCTTTCGCTTTTACCCACAGATCTACTTTTGAACCTAGACGGACAAACGGTCCTGTCATTGAAACCTCCATTTTATTATCTCCGTCATTTTGCGGTTGCACGACCAGACCTTTGATCTCGTTATACATGAAATCGTAACCATTACCTACTTCTATTTCACCCGCACTGGGATCGGGAGCCGTTTCACTGTTATACGAAATAAAGTAAAGGTCATATTCACCGCGATAAAGAGACATATTGCCGTCGGCTGTTTTATCATCTGCTATCGTACAGACACTTTTGCCAAGCGGTTCCGGTAATTTTTGTGTGGATGCATCCACAGCTGTTCCGGCTTTATAAGCCAGAACAGTGAATTTTGTACCGGGATCGAGGTCTACCAGAGTGGTAGCACCCAACGCCTTCGTTAAAGAAGCCTCATACAGTTTAAATGAGAGTTCAACCGGTTCTCCCTCTCCTTGCGGCTTCTGCCTGTTGTCATTATCCGGTAATCCCGACGTACATGCCAGCATCATCAGGGCCAGACAAACCGGTAAAAGAATGTTTATTCTTATCTTCATAATCTTTCTGCAATTCGTTAAATACCAATATTCGTATCCTGGCTGGCATCGCTTTTCCAGTCTTCCACCTTAAAGTTTTTCAATATCCCACCGATTTTGTTGACTGTGATGGAGTACATATAATGTTTGCCCGCTTGCCATTGGACAGGAGTAGCGGAGGCCGTTTTAAAGGTGCGCAATTCAGTACTGCCCTCGCTGCCGACTGCTACAGTCAGGCTGAAAGAAAGTACCGATTCGGTCGCACTCATCGGAGCCATCAGGCAGGATACGTTCGGGGAAGACAGTGAAGTAGACAGTTCTTTCGAACCGTTCAACGTAACGACAGACGTAGAGACCAGACCGTTCAATACCCCATCCGTCAACTGCATGCTGCCTTCGCCGACCTGCAACTTATTCGTATTACTCTGGATACTGATCTGCTTCAAATAAAGGCTTTCACTAACATCGGTCTCTTTGTCTATCCTGAAACTCACTTTTGCCAACGCATGATTCATCGTCAACGAAATAGCACGATTCGTCTGGGTAATCCCTGCCTGTTTTGTGGCATAGAGATAATCTGTTTGCTGGCTTCCGGTAAAGTCGAGCTGCTGGGTCTCATCTGAATCGCTTCCTTTTCTGACGGATACCGGAATGGTCAGGTTGCTGCCGGATGTTATATCCGCATCCGGATAACAGGCATAGACGTCAGCACTCCCATTTGCCGTTGTTATCTCCACTGAGGCTGTGCTCGACCAGCTTCCGTTACTTTGGGTAAACAGCAAAGTAGGCGTCGATGTATTATAGGCGGTCAGCGCATCGGCATTGGCCACATATAATTTTACCTGATTGATGGAAGTCACGATTCCACGGGTCTGTATTGTTTCCGCCAATCCGACCGAAACCAATTGGAGAGCGGAAGAAGACGGTTCGCCGTTATCCGGCAGGCTGTCCGTGCATCCGGCACAGGTTGCCAATAACGCTGTTAATGTATATAAATTCAATTTTCTCATATTCTTTTATGTATTAAGTTGCATTTAAGTCTCCCCCGGATTCCGCACTACCGTCAGAAGCAAACGGAGTCACATTTACACTGTTAAGTATCAACTTATTCGTAGATGTAAAATTGTATATGTAATTATTAGCGGCTTCCAGCTTGATGCTCGATTGAGCATAAGATTTATCTATCCCCCCAGCAGAGACGGTTATTTGGTAAACAGCCCCGGCGTTAGCACGGATAATACCGATATATGTATGATTTGTTCCGGAAGCCGTTACCGGCAAAAGCTGGATGGTCTCATTGGTTCCGCCGTCAGTACGCAGAGAATTTCCTTCCAACTTAATGCCGTTTCCGGTCGTAATGCTCGCATACTCCACATTAATCGTGATCTTGGCTGCCGCAGGGGCAAAGACAAAGTCGACACGGTTGCCGACAGCTGCTTTTGAAGAGATAAGCTGGTTACTTTCCCAAAATGCAGTCGGGGTCGTCTGATCCTGTTTTATCTCACTGAATGTAGTCGGAAACGAAGCCGTATAGGTCTCGTTTTCGGTAGTAATGGTGATACCATCTCCTCCAGTGTTGGGCAGCCATTTCGAAGTGCTTCCGGAGTCACTATACTTATAAATCGTAGCACTGCCACTTGTGGATGCCCCCGAATAGATATTGATCTGGTCGTTTGCAACGAAGGTCCGTTTGTCGTAGTCTGAGTCATGGGCATCGGTCGCCCGTGTTACCGGGGCGGCTATTTCTGCTGTTACTTCCAGCGGACGGCCTATTCCTGTCTCTTGTTCTCCGGACGTACAAGAGGACAACAGGAGCAGCAAGACGGCTATCTGTATGCCCGGTGATCGTTGTGTTGTGTTTATTCTTTTCATATCTGTTCTTTTTCTATGATAATGATCCGGTATGAGTTTGATTCGGTGTCCACGGTTTTATTTCGCTGCCAACAGGCACCAGGATATTGTTCTGGATGGTAAGCGTATACTCATACTGCGAACCGGCTGTCAGCGTGCAGCCGGACAAGGTCGTTTTATAAGTTACATTCTTGTAGGTAACGTTGACGGTAATATCCGTAGAGGTCCCTTTGGGATAAACGATGCCGTGCCAGGTATAGTTGTTGGTATCCGGACGGTAAAGCGTTACGATCTCCTGTACGCTTCCCCCTGTCAGCAATCCCGGCGCCTGCACCTGAATACTAAAATCGCCCGAAAAGGCAGGGCCACCCTCTGCCGGTTTAAATATCAGCGTCAATTTCGTATTTACATGTTTGAATGTGAAATCAATGGTTTCGCTGCTTGCCGGTAATATCTCCGTTCGCAGCAAATTGCTTTTTAAATAATTGGTCGCAACGCTTTGTGAAGATTGAATGCTGGTGTAATTTGTCGGATATACAGCCTGATAAGTAGCTCCCGCCTGCAGGGTAAGCGCCTTGCCGGACGGCGGTGTCCAGATTCCGGACGACAACGTATATTCTATTACATTGTCCGCTACTCCTCCATATTTTTTTGTGATCCGAATCTTATCGCTATTAACGAAGGTACTCCGGTCATAACTATTATCTGCGGCAATCGTTTTACTGCCGCTTTCCGTCAGTATTCCGCTGAAGCGGTCTATCGATGCCAGTACTTTCACAGGATTACCCTCCCCGGCAGGCATAAGGATTGTTTCATCCGAACAGCCGGATCCGATAGCTGCCAGCCATACAGCGGCCACCAGTGCCATGTTTTTATGTATTGTTATTCTTTTTCTCATCATATTCTCCTTTCATCATTTAAAAACCATCCGGGCGAAGTGTACCGTTCCCGGTAACCTTTTGCCATCCGTCTATTGTTATGTCTTCAACGACAATGGCCCTATCGGATAAGATCAGACTATAGGTATAGCGATAGCCCCTCTCCCATTGCATCTGTTGAAAATTGGCAGCTTTGACAATCAGGTGGCGTTCATTTGCCGTATCTGTCGTTTTCCCGAGCACGATGGTCAATGAAACATCTGTTGGTTTGCTGGCCAGCGGAGCGACCAGGCCATAACCGACTATTGCCGGAGTTCCATTCTCACCACATTTAACGGCTGTAGTCGTTGGGGCAGGAGTGAAACTTAATACTCCTGTTCCAGCCGTTACGCCCAGGGTACCGTCTTTTAGTTTCATCGTGGTCGTTGCACTGTTTGCCGTAGCGGCAAATATGTTTGAAACAGTGTTGAGCGTGATCTTCTTAACATAGTCGTAATTGTTATCGACCAGACGTCCCGAAGCACTTTGCAGCTTAAACACGATCTGCGCCAATGCATGTTGCAGATGAATAGTGGGCGAAAAAGCCCCCTCGGCATTGCTGGCTGTGATCGATGTCTTGCTACCGATATCGCTTGAACCTGAACCGTACAGATAATCAACAGTGTTGCATTGCCAGCTGTTTTCGCCGTTGAAAGTCATATCGGTCGGTATCGTTACCTCAATCGTATGCTCATCGCTGGTCGTAGAAGGATTAAACGTTGCATCTGAGGGACTGAAAGCGAAAACACGTGCCTGAAGGTTGTAAAGGTTTACGGCAGGTGCACCTGCCCAGCTCAAGGTTCCTTCACCTTTGGCTTTGAAGAGGGAAAGTCCGTCTTTCAATTTGTTATCCGGATCTTTCACACCCTGGTAAAAAGGATAACCAGCGCTTTCCGTTACATAAAGCATGACGGAGGATATTTTATCCTTACCAGTTACGGCTTCCGACGATTCCAGGCCGTTCACGACAGAACGGGTCGACGGTTGACCGGTATAGAAACGGGGTTGCAGCAAAACTGTTTCTCCCCGGTTACCGGAAGGGCCATTGTCTGCCCCATCCTCTCCGACCGTGCAAGCGGGCAACAGGAGAAACAACAGGTACCCCAGGAAGACACACTGCCGTAAAGGTGGTGTAGCCAGACAAATGGATTGTTTGTTTTGTTTCATATTGATTTTATTTTTATTTATATCGTTTTTATTGATGTATCAAATGTTTGTATCGGGAATCTGGGCGGCATCCTGCCAGCCGACGACATTAATTCCCGACAGTTCGAGACCGGTCGGTTTAATCGTTACCGTGTAGGTGTAGATTTTACCTCTCTCCCATTGATTGGTACAAGCCACCGACATCGGTTTTCCATCAACAGTCAATGAAATGGTGCCTGACAAAGATGTTTCTTTACAGGGTATAGCATAGTTCGTAATGGTCAGTGTAGCACTTGCATCGGTTGTAGCCGTTGCAGACGTCAATGTGTATTCATATGACTGATCGGTAGCGGAACTGCCGGTGTTATCCAGGTCGAGCAGTTCACCGTTTGTTAGTTTCATGCGGGTCTTGTTGCCCAGCACAGGTATTTTGGAGGTGTATTTTACAGAGGTGACTGCGGCGGCTCCTTTGTAACTGTTTTCTTTCTTTATGACAAGACGGAGTTTGGCAAAAACATGTTTCAGGCCGATGCTGACTATTTGGCCAGGGCCTTTGTTTCCGTTCGGCATATTGTTTCCGTTGTTGGCGTAAGGTTGGTTTTCCTGATAAGTATCGTTTTTGTATTCGACACCGTACATGTAGTCGTTTTCCGGTTGGGTAAGGTCTACTTGGTTGCTAGCGGCAGTCTTCGAACTGGTATATTCAATAGCTGCAACCGGCACGGGAACGGTTGGAACCGGATCGGTTAAAGTGGTTGAACCTGTTAACGGATCGTTCTTAATATCGTTGTTCCCATTCGCCGGAGCGGGATGGCAGGAGAAAATGATTGCTTTCTCATTGTTCAGCCAGATGGTCTGGTCGGTCGGCATATTTTCCGGTTCGAGCGAAGTGATGCCATTCGCTGTTGCAGGCTTATATTTTCCGTAAATACCTGCCGGACGGATACCGTAGGTCTGTTGATCGGTTTCAGCATTGACGGCGTAGATACCGACGCTGGTCAGATCGGAAGCGTCGTCGATAGCGGCACGCGTCAGGGACACACCGGCTACACGCAGGGTAAGGCTTACCGGACTGTCGATATTTTCTTCCTTTGAACAGGAGGCCAAAAGGGAGATCGTCAGGATGGGTAATAACAGGTAATTATACGGTTTCATAATCTTTTATTCGTTTAATAAATTGTTTCGTTTCTTTCTTTATTTACGGTGAACTGAGGGTATTTGTTTCCCCTCTCGAGAGGGGATTAAGGGGTGTGTTAGAGCTTGTTATATGGCTGGGCTATGACACACCCCCTGCCCCCTCTCAAGAGGGGAAAAGTTACTCTCAGCTCCTAATTGACAGGGAGTTCTCCGGTTGTTGCACCATTCCCCCAGCCTTCTACTGTTATGCTGGATAGGGTTAATTCCTTACCACTTAGTTTGGCCGTGTAAAGGGTGTTTGTGCCTTTTGCCCAATTTACAGTGCCGGCAGAACCTAACGGGACTGTATATTCAGCACCATCAATTGTAAATGTTGCCTGAATATTCGCTGCACTGGCAGTAGTACTGGGTAACACCAAAATGCTGAATTTTTTTGCCCCCTGTTTTGCTTCATCTTCCGAAGTAGCAATAGTCGCTGAAGGCAAATTTCCTTTCTTTATAATAGTATATCCTCCATCAATAAAACGGTAATAATTAGCAGCAATGGCAGCATTTTCCGTGATGCTTCCGTCTTTAATCTTCATTGTTGGATTCGTCCCTTTACTTAAATCTTTATTCGTACTTGTATTACTTAATTTTATCTTTGTCAGGCTGCCTGTATTGGCATATGTTCCGTCATTATAAATCCGAAAACTGACCATGGCTAAAGCGTGCTTCATTTTCAAAGAAACCTCATTGGCATTTGCTGTTGGAGCACCACTGGCTTTTTTTCCATTGCTGGCAGTCGGCTGATCTGTGTCACTATCTGATTTTACTGCATACATATAGTCTACTTCACCCGGAGCAGAGATGATTTTACCTTTATTGTCTGTATTATCTTTCCAGGTTGAACTTTCATAAATTTTATCCGCATTATTAATATCAGTAGGATATTTGTTGTTTGTATCACCGCTATCACTACTCTCAAAAACGGAAATATCAATCGTTGCATCAGTGGATGGCGATGCTTCTTTGATTTTTAATGGGGTACCGCTAGTTGCCATCTCCCCACCGGCTCCAGGTGTATATGCCGGATGATACCCATAGATCGTGGCTGTTTCGCTAGTCAGATAAATTTTATCGGTACTACTAGCCCAAGTTCCATTTTTCGTATATAACGCGTAATTATTAGTGTTTCCGTATGACGTTGTTGGTCCTACTGCATACACTGCAATACTTTCAAAATTGGTATCATCGGTACCTTCGTTTATCGCACTCTTCGTCAGCGCCACCCCGGCAGTGATGCCCAGTTCAACGGCGTCCGGGTCGTTGGAGGGGTTGTAAGGGGTGTCGGGGGTATCCTCGTTGCTGCAACTACCGGCAGACAGGGTAGCCAGAAGCATCAGGTAAACAGGTAATTTCGTTTGTTTCATTTCGTTCGTTTTTTATACTTGTTGTTTTTATTTCTTAAGGTTATTCAACCAGATTCAGATCGTCGTTTTGTATCACCGGAACCCATCCGGATACAGTAACAGAAGAGATACCCAGTTCCTTGTCACCTATATTCAGGGTGATTTCGTGAGAAGTTCCACCGACAAAAGACAGGTTTCCTCCGTCTGATTGAGGGGTGATCTCAAGGTCTTTGAATGTCCCGATGGAGGTTTCGACTGTCAGCTTATAAGCATCGGAAGTGCCGGTAAGCGGCGGCAAAAGCAGGGAGTTGGAAAGAGAGGTTGCTGTCGTACCGCTGATCTCTGTTCCACCGTCCGGGAGTTCCAAAGACAACTCACCGCTACCAGAGAAAGAGGTTTCACCATTGGTTAGAGCCAGCGTGACACTGTTTGTTGTCGTAACGTTTATCTTCTTGACTTTCACGCTTAAACCACCGGTTACTTTCTTCATTGCTTTAAATGTCAACTGCGTAAGCAAATGCTTATAGGTGAGTGGAGTACCGGTGCCGTCCGTATTACTGAAACGACTTCCGTCCCACCGGTTACCGGAGATTTGAGAGGCATACATCAGGTCGGTCTGGCCGGCGAGGGTGTATGTAACCTTACCTTCATCTTCGCTATACGAAGATGCTTTGGGAGCCACGGCAATCAGGTAAAGCCAGTCTCCGTTTTCCGGGTAAGTAGGATTATTTGACAATGGAACCGTACCGTTAGTCTGTACCTCCGTGTCTATCTTCCATTCTTTTGCATTAGCCGGAGAAGTGAGGCCGGTGTAATCACCGCTGCGCATAGAGGCAAAGACGGTGGTGGCGAAAGCCTCGGTGATCGTCTGATCGGCTTTCGTTTCCACTGTCGCATTCCCCTGGGCATGCAGTTCGATCGGGACTTGTTCAGGCTCGGAGCAATCCGAGTCTGAACAGCCTGATACCAGCAATAATGCCGGGAATAAAAGCAGATATATACGTTGTCGCTTCATTCGCTTTTTGTTCGTGTTTGGCGGGATTATTGAATAGTGACTTGTCCGGCAGCACCTGGCTTCCAGTCAGTAACCTTTGCAGATGTGGTAATTTTAGTTGCCCCTGCTGCTGCTGTCGGAGGGGTAATTGTGAATGTGATTACATGAGAAGCACCTTCTTCCGTAGCTAAATTTGATCCACTGCCATTTTGTACTACCAGATTATTGTATGATACAATCGTATCATCTACGGATAAAGACAAATTAACCGTTACGCTGGATGCATAAGCAATCATGATTGGAACACTTGGATCGCATACATTTGTTGTCAATGCAGTATTGCATCCTGCAACTATGATTTCACCGACTGTTTTCCAGTTTACCTGACCATTGCTGAAAGTTAATGATTCCGGTACTTTAGCGTTTTGAACAGTAATACTTTTTACACTAACATTTTTATTTACCCATTCAGTTCCTGCCAACTCTTTAGAAAGCTTTGCAACAAAAATAAGCTGGGTTGTTTTGTGTTTAAAATCTAAAACAATCCCTCCTGCTGTGGGCGTTTGTGCAGATCCGGCACCTACTTTTCCGGCATACATCACATCCTGAGAACCATCTGTTGTAGCAAATGAGACTTTGGTCGCATCTACAATACCTTGGGGAGAAACCCCTAAGATTGAAGCTTTGGTTGTTTCAGCACTTACAGGATAGTATAATGCCGGAGTCAATGTAATTTCTCCTGCTGTACCACTTGCTGTAAATTCTGCATTAGCGATATTGGCACGGTCTCCGTCACCAGCAAACTTATTCTCATTATCCAATGTGTTTTCCTTTCTCGGAGTGAAAGAGGTAAAATCAGGACTCTCGCCATCAGCCATCAATATAACAGCTTGCATGCTTACTCCTGGAACAACCGCCGCTTTTGTTTCTACTCCAGCCACCTTTTGACTGATCTGGACAGGCACCGCATTTGCCACCTCGCCGTTGTTAATCACATTCTCTTCGTCATTTGAGCAGCTTGCCATTATCAGGGCCAATGCTGCCATACTTAATAAACTCTTTTTCATTTGTTTTACTTGTATAAATTAATAATGTGTGAAATATAAATTCTATCGTTGTTTGTAAGGATCTACCGTTACGCCTCCCTGGTCACCCGGATTCCAGTCGGTCACTTTGACGGTGACTGTTACCTTGATGTTGTTTTCAGGTTCGGGATCAGGCGTGTCCGGTTCATCCGGGATATCCGGATTATCAGGCTCGTCCGGGTCGTCGGGTATATCCGGCGTATCGGGAACTTCCAGCGAGATCTCTACCTCGTAGGCGCTGCCACCTTCACTACCACCCGCTTCAAACTTAACGGGAAGGTTTTTGAATGTCTTGTCGTTCGACGGATTGCCGTCCACATTCAGCACCAGGTCGAGCGTTAGCGTCGCTTCCGGTTGTACCAGGACGTAGCCGGGTAATGTCACGGTTCCGTTGGTGATCGGAAAACCACCGGTGCCGGGATCGGTATATACTATTACCGATCCGGCATTTCCCAAAGGTTCTATCGCTTCCGAACCGAGGTCGACAACCGCTGTCGAGGCAAGGCCATTGATATGGACCGAGCGGATGCGGTAACTGTCGGTTGTTCCTTTCAGTTTCAGTGTAAAGTTCAGTTGCGAAAGCAGGTGGCGGTATGTGAGCGGTGTCTTTATGGCATCGAACTGTTCGGTTATCGAGCCGCTTTGTTCTACCGAAAGCATCAGATCCTCCTGTCCGGTAAGGGTATATTCTACTTTGCCGTTGTTGAGTGGGGCTGCCGGGTAATAGCCACGCAGATAAACAGGCGAACCGTCGGCCGGATAATAGCGTTCGGGGGACAGGACAATTTCGTTATCGGTAGCTTCGCCCTCCCAACTGTCGGAATATTGACCGGCTGTGTTTCCGGCTGCAATATTGACGGGTGTACCGTCGAAAGCATCGACGGTGGCACGGGTACGGATACCTGTATATAAATGTATAGCGACTTTGGCAATTTCTTCCGGGATGGTAACGGCCAGGTCGAGGGTGTCGGTGCCTGCTTCAGTTGCCCGGTAGAGCTGTGAAGAGACGTCTTCACTGTAGGTTTGCTTTTTTCCGTCCATACCCTGCCAGGATAATGTCAGCAGATGGGTGTCGCTCGATGTTCCGGGGTCGACGTCTTCCGGCCAGGCGATGCCGAGAATACCGGCTGTTGTGCTGCAAACCTTCTGTGCATCGGGAGCCGGAAGAGTCATACCGAGGGTCGCAGAAGATGTTATCATTCCTGTCGCCAGATTTACTCTACCGGCAATGCCCTGCAAGGTAGCATCCAGCGAACCGGCGATCTGTCTGCCGGGGGCCGTCACCGTGAGACGCAGTATCTTGCGGATATCTTCGGGTTGAAGGGTCAGTTCATTCGTCTTTCCTTCGGTAAGGGATATGCCCGAACGGCCGGCTACATAGACAGGAGTGTTCAGCGCAGGCATTATTGTTGATCCTTCAGGGACACGAACTGTTGCGGTAGCCGTGGCAAAGCCGTCGGTACCGTCTATCGTGACCGCTTCCGGATCGTCGGTCGTGAGCAGGGCGTCATACTGTCCGGCAGGCAGCCATTTATCGAGTTTGCCTGTCGCATTTGCTGCGTCGAACCGGCTTTCGAGCGGTTCCGTCAGTCCGTCGCCAAAGATGCGGAGAGCCAGTGCCTGTGCGCCGGGGTTTTCGACCGTGACGATGAGTTGTCCCTCCCCTTCATGTTCGGGTTCGGGTTTGTCGTCATCATGACAGGCGGCCAACAAAACGAAGGCGGCAGCCAGCAGGAACGGTTTAGCAACTAAGTTATTCAGTCTCATATTTTTTGTTTATAAATTATTCGTAGACACACGAAAAGCGGCACGACATCCTCCGGGGATGCCGTGTAACGATCGGTGCATCTGTTTTATTTATCGTTTACAACAGATGCGATTGATAAAGAGGGAAGAAATAATGGGCCAATGTGGCAATATGCCAATGGAGATAGCAATAGGTTCAGAATTTGTCAAAATTGAGCTATCTTGTCCCCGTGCTTGACACGGGGCCGCAGAAGAACCAGCAGTATCAAAAG
>OOBZ01000368.1_pt1 | contig 36848 bp, 33 predicted proteins | sample 1671601 | NCBI WGS metagenome assembly OOBZ01 (sample SAMN06348173, study PRJEB24527) | human gut metagenome | biome: human gut; feature: ankylosing spondylitis patient; material: feces | host: Homo sapiens | place: China | collected 2015-10
ATCCCCCCTAACGTGGGGAATGAAACCCCACATTAGGGGGTTATGTTCCCCACGCCAGGGGGGAATATATGGATGGACTTATTATTATCTGTTCAGAAGCCAGAAGGCATTCTCGTTCAGCTTGTTCATCAGCTTCTGAGGATAGCCTGGATGCTGACGCACGAAATCTTTCACCATCTCTGCCGCCTCACTGCTGCGATGGCCGCCGAGCAGCGAACCGAGCCAATAACCGGGGAAGAATATGTCGCTCGTGCGCTGCACGTCGATCAGAGCATCAAGTCCGGGAGTGATGTACCTGTTGTTGAAAGGTTCCCTCGTGCGGTCGTTGAGCAAGGCGAGGAGCGATGCTGTCCAGGGTTCCGGCTGACGATTCTCTGCCTTGAGGACAGACTGGAACAGTACCTGCTGCTTATCTGTGTCTGGCGTGCAGGCACGGCTGACAAAGTCGAACTGCCTCAACTCATCCACATTTGAGAGTCTCTTGCGCTGCTCCGCCAATATCTCGTCACACTTCTGAGGCATCATTATTGCCAAGCGGTAAGCCATGCCGTTGTAGTCGTTCTTGTTGAGCAGCTTGTCGGTGCTGCCTTTCCACACAGCATATAAGGAGTCGGCTATCTCGCCACCCTGACATGAAGCATAAAGCAGACGGACGAGACGCTGTCTCACCGAAGGTATGGCGTTACGCCTGTATTCTGCCCACATCATCCTCTCGTTTATGCTGCGGTCTTCGCTATCCATCCTGTCGATGGCATTATTCCAGTAGCCGGCAAGCTGAGAGGCTATCATGGCGTTATTTTCTTTCACTATCCATTGCCTCATGGTATTGGCATACTGACGGGCCCCTATCCTATGGGCGAGGAAGTTCTCGTTGAGAGTCATGGCGAGGGCGAAACGCTGCAGTTCGTCAGCCGGAGCTTCCAGTGCCGTGGTGTCGGCGGCATCCGCTGTCATGAGCGGTTTGCCGGAACGGTCGTTTAGCACGAACAGTCCGTATCCTCTGCCATCAGCATTCAGCAATATGTTCTGCGGTTTCCCACCTGTCTCAATCTCCACGGTGCCGCTCTGCATGTCTACGGGAACGAACTCGCTCCTCACTCCCCCATTGCCATCCGCGAAATCAAGACGCACATTGAACTGCTGCTGCCATACGAGTCCGCGATGCTGCAGATCTTCTTGTTTCACAATGAGCCTGCCGTCTTTCCACTCTGCCGACACAGTTGGCATACCGCCACATTTCACCCATGTCTCGCTAAACTGCCTGATGCCACACTGCGGCGCTTTACTGTCGAGGATGTCGATAAGCTCGTCCCATGTAGCATTGCCATAGGCATACTGATGCAGATATTGGCGGATCCCGTCTCTCAGCGCCTCCTCTCCCATCTGCTGCTCCAGCTTGCGCATCATGACTGGTGCCTTGCAGTAGATGATGTTGCCATAGAGCAATCCAGCCTGGTTGAGGTTGTCGAGAGACTGCTGTATGGGATGCGTGCCGGGAGTACGGTCTGTTGACAGAGCCCTCGCCTGATACATACGCAGGAAGTTCAGGTCGTGGTTCACATCGGGGTATTGCTCCCTGGCTACCTTTGCCGCAAAGAAATTGGCGAACACCTCTTTTGTCCACACGTCATTGAACCAGCGCATGGTCACCATGTCGCCAAACCACATGTGTGCCGTTTCGTGGGCTATCAGCTCCAGACGTGTCTGCTCCTCCTCTGGTGTGGGGTGTTTGCCGAGGAATATCTCGTGGTCGGTGAACTGTATCGCTCCGGGATGTTCCATTCCGCCGAACTGGAATCCGGGGAGCACCACCATATTATATTGGCTGAAAGGGAGGGGTATGCCGGTATATCTTTCAAACCACCTTATGGAGTGGTCGGCAATGTCGAACACCTTGTCGAGCTGCGCCACCTTGTCGGGGTCGGTCTCCCGGTAGAGTGCCTTGATGGTACGGCCGCTGCGTTCTGCCTTCTTGACGCTGAACTTTCCTGCCACGAAGGAGAAGAGATATGTGGGGATAAGCTGGTCGGTGACCGATGACACTGTCTCCCACCCTTCCGGCACATCGAGTTTCAGCTTGAACACAGCCTTGAGATCAGGCTGGTCGAAACATGGGAATACCGAACGGGCATGGTCGGGAACGAAAAGCGTGTAGAGATAGTCGTCGTTGCGGTTGAGCGACTTGTCGCCGCTGGTGAACGCCACGTCTACGGCATTCTCACCGTTTTTCAGCCAGCTCTCTTTCAGTATGATATGCTCGCTGCGCCATTCGGCACGCCTCTTCTTGCCGTTAACTGTCACCACACCGCCATACTGTCCGTCGGCTCCCTGGAAATCGAGTTGCAGGTCGTCGCCGCATTTCTTATACGTAAACTTGATGACGGCAGAGCCTGTCACCTTTTCTTTCCGCGAAGCGGGAATCCTGAACTTCAGGTCGTAACACAGATTGCCGACTGCCGCCCGCCGCTGCTCGGCGAGCTTTTGGCTCACTCCCGGTTCTATCTCCACGGCACCTGCCACCATCGAACAGAGCAGCGCCATACATGCAATGATAAGTTTTTTCATAGAATTCTATTTTGTATACAAACAAGTTTTGCAAAGGCAAGCTCACCTCTGCATGACATCCAGACGATATTCTGCATCGGTTGACATTACCTAATGCAAAGATAATACATTTCAAAAAACAATGCTACAAGAAAACGATTTAAATAAGAATTATCAATGTTTCGCAGGTTACCCTGTCTACAAGAAAAGTTGAGGAAACGACAAAAGACAAGGTGTCACGACTATGGTCTGATGCCTGGAAATGTAAATAAATACACATTTCCCTCGCAAAATCGTTTTTTTACATTACCTTTGCATACTGCATTGCCCTGATCAGCCTCAAACGGTCATCAGGGCTGGCATGGATTCTGATTTTTCAGAAGAGTGGATTTTTTTCAATGAACAATAGCGGCTATTGCAAAATAGAAGCAGATAAAAGACATCTCATACAGACAAAAAAACAACTATATATACGACAATGGAAAATAAGAAAAACATGTATTTCGCCGTGGCTTACAAGCTTTATACAAATGAGAACGGCACAGAGACAATGGTAGAAGAGGCAACAGCAGAAAAGCCATTCCAGTTCTTGAGCGGATTCGGACTGGCTCTCGACGACTTCGAAAACACCATCGTGGCTCTCAACGACGAGCAGAAGAACGACTTCGACTTCACGCTCACCAAGCAGCAGGCATACGGAGAGCATGAGGCAGAACGCGTGTTGAACCTCGACAAGGAGATGTTCTGCATCGACGGCAAGTTCGACACCGATAATATATACAAGGATGCCATCATTCCGCTGCAGAACGAGAACGGACAGCGTTTCCTCGGCAAGGTGCTGGAAATCGGCGACGACAAGGTGACAGTAGACCTCAACCACCCTCTGGCCGGCAAGGATCTGCACTTCGTAGGCTCTATCGTTGAGGCAAGAGAGGCTACAAACGAGGAGATACAGACCATCATCAACCATCTGAGCGGTGGCGGATGCAGCGGCTGCGGTGGTGAATGTGGAGGCGACTGCAACTGCAGCGGCGACTGTGGCAGCAATAACGGCGGTTGCGGCGGCTGCCACTAATCAGAAGGATTTGACAATACCCCCAGACGGTCATCAGGAATACTATAAGCAGTTGTAGAATATCACATCGTTTTGGGATGACATCTTGATGACCGTTTGGAAACAAATCACCAGACACATGCGTAACACTTTCGGCAACATATTCACACTTACGACTTTCGGGGAGAGCCATGGAGAAGCCGTGGGAGGAGTGGTAGACGGTCTGCCTGCCGGCATCGACATCGACATCGACTTCATCCAAAGCGAGCTCGACAGGCGCCGGCCCGGACAGAGCAGCGTGACAACAAGCAGGAACGAAGCCGACAGAGTGGAAATTCTGAGCGGCACGTTCGAGGGAAAGTCTACGGGATGCCCTATTGGTTTCATCGTGAGAAACACCAACCAGCATTCCGCCGACTACGACAACATGCGCGACCTGTTCAGACCATCACATGCCGACTTCACCTATTATAACAAGTATGGCATAAGAGACTATCGCGGCGGCGGCAGATCATCGGCACGCATCACCATAAGCAGATGTGTGGGAGGAGCATTGGCAAAACTGGCCCTGAAGAAGATCGGAGTGGAAGTAGTGGCATACACATCGCAGGTGGGCAGCATTGCCCTCGACAACGACTACACCAGGTATGACCTGACACAGGTGGAGAGCAACATCGTGAGATGTCCCGACGCAGAGAAGGCGAAACTCATGGAGAGCCTCATCGCCGAAGTGAAGAGCTGTGGCGACACCATCGGAGGCACAGTGACGTGTGTGATAAGGAATTGTCCGATAGGCATCGGCGAACCGGAGTTCGACAAGCTCAACGCCATGCTCGGATATGCCATGCTCGGCATCAACGCCGTGAAGGGAATTGAGTTCGGATCGGGATTCGAGGGAGTGACGCATCGCGGCAGCGAGATGAACGACATCTTCTATCCCGAAGACGAAAAGATAAAGACGCGGTCTAACAACAGCGGAGGTATACAGGGCGGAATTTCCAACGGCAACGACATATTCTTCCGGGTGGCGTTCAAACCTGTAGCCACACTGCTTCAGAAACAGGAAACCATCGACAAAGACGGCAATCCTACCACCTTCAAGGCAAGCGGCAGACACGACGCTTGCGTGTTGCCAAGAGCGGTTCCGATAGTGGAATCAATGGCGGCAATGGTGATTTTAGACCAATTTTTGTATAATAAAACAACAAAATTATAATTTTTAACTATTCTGATAAAAAAAACAGCCATTATTGTTTTGGCATTCAAATATTTGCAGTATATTTGCAATCGACAAGCGGGTGCTTGTGAAAGTACCGATTGTCTAATTAAGTCTAGTTTAGTTTTTGTGTTGGTTGAGGGCGGTCAATTGATCGCCCTCTTTTTATGCTTTTGTCCATTCCAAACAACATACATCATCCGCAAAGCCATCAATCCTACCAAACGGCAAGCCTGCACTCCCTCTTGCCGAAAATTGGAGTTAAAACACGCAAACACTTTGTCATATCAAGAAATAGAGTTATTTTTGCAGGAAATCACAATCTTACTATACACAACAAGGATAATGAGTGGCAACATCTATATAAAGAACGCACAGGTGAACAACCTGAAGAATGTATCATTGGAAATCCCAAGAAACAAGTTTATCGTGATTTCCGGTGTCTCCGGCTCCGGCAAGTCATCACTGGCTTTCGACACACTGTATGCCGAAGGCCACAGACGATATGTGGAGAGCCTCTCGGCATATGCCAGACAGTTTCTCGGAAGGATGAGCAAACCGAAATGCGACTACATAAAGGGACTGCCACCGGCAATAGCCATAGAACAGAAAGTGATTTCCAAAAGCTCTCGTTCCACAGTGGGCACAAGCACGGAGATTTATGAATATCTGCGGCTGCTCTTCGCACGCATCGGACACACCTTCTCGCCGATAAGCGGCAACGAGGTGAAACGACACACCGTTGAGGACGTGATAAACAAGGTGAAGACCTTCTCTGAAGGCACGCGCTTCGTGGTGCTCTCACCGGTGGTGAGAATCGCCGACCGCACTCTCTCGCAACAGCTCACGATGATCATGCAGCAGGGATACACACGAGTGTTCGTGAAAGGCGACTTCCAGCGTATCGACGACCTGCTCAACGACGACAAACTGGACGAGAACATAAAGGACGAGAACATCTGGACAGTGGTAGACCGCATAGCGTGGGAAAGCGACAACGACACGCTGTCGAGACTCACCGACTCAGTGGAGACGGCTTTCTACGAGGGCGACGGGGCATGCCGAATCGCCATCATGCCGGCAAACATAGTATATGATTTCTCAACTCGCTTCGAATCCGAAGGTATGACATTCGAAGAGCCGAGCGACGGCATGTTCTCTTTCCACTCCCCCATCGGAGCTTGCCCTATGTGTGAGGGATTCGGAATGGTGATCGGCATCGACGAAAAACTCGTGATTCCAGACTCATCGCTCAGCGTATACGACGGATGCGTGCAATGCTGGCACGGAGAGAAAATGGGCGAATGGAAAAAGGAATTCATCAGAAGAGCGGCAACAGACAAGTTTCCGATCTTCGAACCATACTACAAACTGTCGCAGAAGCACAAAGACTGGCTGTGGCACGGTCTGCCATCCGACAAAAGCAGAGACAAATACGACAGGGTGAGCATCGACGACTTCTTCCAGATGCTGAAAGAAAACCAATACAAGATACAATACCGCGTGATGCTCAGCAGATACCGCGGCAGAACGGTATGTCCGGAATGCCACGGCAGAAGACTGAAAAAGGAGGCAAACTACGTGAAGATACAGGGAATGAGCATCTCTGACCTCGTGGACATGCCTGTGGAGAACCTGAAGAAATGGTTTGACGAACTGAGCCTCAACGACCACGATGCCGCCGTGGGCAAACGACTGCTCACAGAGATAAAAAACAGACTGGGATTCCTTGTGGAAGTGGGATTGGGATACCTCACGCTGAACAGACAGTCTAACACGCTGAGCGGCGGAGAGAGCCAGCGCATCAACCTCACCACATCGCTCGGAAGCAGTCTGGTGGGATCGCTCTATATCCTCGACGAACCAAGCATCGGACTGCACAGCCGCGACACCTTCAGACTGATAAGCGTGCTGAAAGACCTGCAGGCGCTGGGAAACACGGTGGTGGTGGTGGAACACGACGAAGACATCATACGTTCTGCCGACCATCTAATCGACATCGGTCCTGACGCCGGACGACTCGGAGGCAGAGTGGTGTTCGAAGGCGACCCGCAGAAGATAACAAGCGACACAATAAAGAAATATCCCGAAAGCCACACCATCAGATATCTGCTCGGCGAGGAGCGCATACCAGTGCCTGCCAACCGACGCAGCTGGAACCTCTTCATAGGCTTAAAGGGAGCGAGAATGAACAACCTGCAGGGCATAGAAGTGAAATTCCCGCTCAACGTGATGACGGTGGTGACGGGAGTGAGCGGATCGGGAAAATCCTCGCTCGTCAAGGGCATACTCTTCCCTGCCCTGAAACGACAGCTCGACGAAGTGGCTGACATGCCGGGTGAATACTCATCGATATTCGGCGACATAAAGACGATAAAACACGTGGAGATGGTGGACCAGAACCCTATCGGCAAGAGCACGAGGTCGAACCCCGTGACATACACCAAGGCTTACGACGCCATCCGCCAGCTCTTCGCCGAACAGCCGCTGGCTGAGCAGATGGGGTTCTCTTCAAAATACTTCTCGTTCAACGCCGAGGGCGGCAGATGCGAGGAATGCAAGGGAACGGGAGTGCTCACGGTGGAGATGCAGTTTATGGCCGACCTGGAACTGGAATGTGAGGCCTGCCACGGCAAACGCTTCAAAAAGGAAATTCTGGAAGTGAGATTTGCCGGAAAAAACATCGACGACATCCTCAACATGACAGTCAATGAAGCAATAGAATTCTTCACGGAAAACAACCAGAAGGACATCGTGAAGAGACTGAAGCCGCTGGAGAGCGTCGGACTGGGATATATCAAACTCGGACAGAACTCCTCTACCCTATCCGGCGGAGAGAACCAGAGAGTGAAACTGGCTTATTTCATCGGACAGGAAAAGGCTGACCCCACACTGTTCATCTTCGACGAGCCGACAACAGGTCTGCACTTCCACGACATCAAGAAACTGCTCAATTCGTTTGACCAGCTGATAAAGCGTGGACACAGCATCATTGTGATAGAACACAACATGGATGTGATAAAATATGCCGACCACGTGATAGACCTCGGTCCCGACGGCGGAAACAAGGGCGGACAGCTCGTATGCTGCGGCACTCCCGAAGAGGTGGCTGCATGCGAAAACAGCATAACGGGAAAATATCTGAAAAAAGTTCTTGACAACTCAAAAAAAGAATAGAAAAGCGACAAAAGATTTTGCTCGTCAGAAAATAATTGTTACCTTTGCATCACTTGTTCGGAACAGTGCCCTGTTCCGGGTGTTTAATCAGCCGATATGGCTCAGTTGGTAGAGCAACGCATTCGTAATGCGTAGGTCCCGGGTTCGAGTCCCGGTATCGGCTCCATAGCGATTAAACAGAAGATAAACTAATGGGAAAAGATTTGCGATAATAGCTCAGTTGGTAGAGCACTAGCTTCCCAAGCTGGGGGTCGCGGGTTCGAGCCCCGTTTATCGCTCTTGTCACCATAGCATTCCCCACACTTCCATTCTTCTTATTCTTTCTCCAACGTATTGTATTACAGTATCTATAACAGCTGTACTTCTACAATCCTGAAATCCCTATGGATTACCGTTTGGGAATAATATATAATCAGCAAAAAAGCGACTTTCCAAAGAGAGTCGCTTTTTTACTACTATATACAATCGTTTGTCTATTCAAATTCATGAAGGAGGCTGCAATCAATCCTCGTCGGCAAATGTCTCGAGCGAGAACTGGCTGCTGCCATCAAAGCAGTGGGTACACACCTGACACTTCGGCAGACCGATAGCCTCGATGAGCTGTTCGATGGTATTGAACTTCAGAGTGGTGAGTCCCAGTTCCTTTGCTATCTCGTCCACCATGCGCTTATACTCCGGAGAGTCGGTGGTGGCATACTTGTCGAGATTCTTGTTCGGGTCGCCCTCAAACTTCTGGATCATACGACGGGTGATAAGCTCCATATCGCTCTTCGATGACGTGAAGTTGATGAACGGACATCCGTATACGAGCGGCGGACAGGCAATGCGCATGTGGCATTCCTTCAGACCAGCCTGATCGAAGAGCACCTTCACGTTATCGCGAAGCTGTGTGCCGCGCACGATGGAGTCGTCGCAGAAGAGCACCTTCTTGCCCTGCAGCATCGCCTTGTTTGGGATAAGCTTCATCTTTGCCACGAGAGAACGCATGCTCTGGTTTGACGGAGTGAAGGAGCGTGGCCATGTAGGAGTGTATTTTGCTATGCAGCGCTGATAAGGCACATTCTTGCCAGCCGCATATCCCATCGCCATTCCCGTTCCAGAGTCAGGAATACCGCTGCAGCAGTCCACCTCCACGGGGTCTGTCTTCGCCATGTTGAAGCCATTGTCGAAACGCGCCTGCTCCACGTTCTTTCCCTCGTATGTAGATGTGGGGAATCCGTAATACACCCACAGAAACGAGCACACCTGCATCTTCTTGTTCGGTTTCCTTATCTGCTCCATACCATCGGCGGTGAGCTTCACTATCTCTCCCGGTCCTACATTATATACTGTATCGAAATCAAGGTTAGGGAACGAGGTTGATTCGCTCGACGCCGCATATGCCCCATCCTTCTTTCCGATGATTATCGGAGTGCGTCCCCAGCTGTCGCGGGCGCAGATGATGCCGTGGTCGGTGAGCAGGAGCATCGTACACGATCCCTTGATGTGCCGATACACGTTCTCTATACCCTCCTTGAAGGTCTTGCCCTGGATGATGAGCAGCGCCACGAGCTCCGTAGGGTTTGTGCTGCCCGACGACATCTCGGCGAAATGCATGTTCTTCTCCAGCATCTCGATTGTCAGCTCATCCTTGTTGAGTATCTTCGCCACCGTGCAGATGGCAAATTTTCCCAAGTGAGAATTCATTATCAGCGGCTGTGCGTCGGTGTCGCTGATTACGCCGATTCCCGATGTAGCCCCCTCGAAGCGGTCGAGAGTAGGCTCAAACTTGGTGCGGAAATAAGAGCTTTCGAGATTATGGATAGAGCGCACGAAGCCCTTTTCCTTGCAAAATGTTGCCATACCACCACGGCGTGTACCGAGGTGAGAGTTGTAGTCGGTGCCATAAAACAGGTCTGCCACACAGCTTTTCTTTGAAATTGTTCCGAAGATACCTCCCATATAAATATATTTGTTTGTTATTTTGTTTCCGTCTGCAAAGGTAATGAAATCTTCATTATTCATTCATCCGAATGTCATTTTTTATTTGAAGACATGATATAAATTTGTATCTTTGCAAAAGGAAACACTAAAAATGTCGAAGAAGCGAATACAATCATGACCTTAGACTTCTGAGACTATAATCGGAAACAAAATTAAAAATCTTTTACTACGTGTATTATCTGTCATCATCATCGCCGTGTCTGCACCCATGAGTGCGAACGCCTCGTCGGCTGCCGAAGGAAACTGAAGAACAATAACCGTATTTATCCCGAATCGAGGGATAACCCAAACAATACACTGGCAGCAAGGGCTGGAATCTGTTTCCTCTCTTGCTGCTTTTTTATCCCCCAATCGGTCAGCAGGACTTTCATTCAACCCAAATCGGTCATTAGGGCACAAACCGAAATCTGCCATTATTTCATCTTCATTCCCATGTTATACATTATGAAGCCGTAGATGTCGGCTGTCTCTTCCATCACCTTAGACAATGGTTTGCCGCCGCCATGGCCAGCCTTGCTGTCGATACGGATCAGGACTGGGGCCTTGCCTGCCAGACACTTCTGCAGACGGGCAGCGAACGAATGGGCCGGAACCACACGGTCGTCGTAGCCAGGGCAGAAGCAATAAATAGTGTTTTCATTAGCATATAAATTTATAATGCAAACTTACTCAAAAATTCCCGAAATATAGTACATCGGCGGAATAAATGCCGATATTTGAAAATATAATCTTACCTTTGCATTAACCATGACAACTGGCTCAGCAAATGTATAACACTTACTCACAAGCATAAAAAAGAAAAACATATATATATGGAATTGAATAAAGACATAAAGAATCTGGAACAGCTGTTCCACACCGACCTCCACCAATACCTGCTCTCCATCGGAAAAGTGGACGAGCGTCTGCCTGAGGCTCCCGACATCGAGGAACTGTGGCAGAAAATCGGCGAGAGCTATCTGCCCGACGGGATGAGGGAGTTCAACGCCTACCCCACCGTGTCGCTCGGATGGATGATGTTCATCGGAATGGCGATAGCGAAATATTGGGACACCGACTGGGAACTCTACAGCAAAGTTGGCGACCTGTATAAATATCTGAGAGACCAGCGCGACTTCGACCACATGGACGACTACATCTGCGAGAAAGTGCTGCTGCTCGCCGAGGAGGACCACGCCATGATGACAAAGACCGTGGGCGAATGTGCCTCACGCACATACAACCTGCTCTACCACCAGCACCTCGAACCCGGCACTCCCGAGGCTTTCCAGGGTTATGTGTCTGCCCTCCACCAGATGTATCTCATGGGCATGTCGATGGAACTGAAACGCCTCGGCTACCACATGACGAAGCTGAACTGACAAACATGGGGCACAGGGCATCGTTTCAGGCAGAACCTCGGCAAATGTAAAGATTTTGCCATATCATCTGAAATCAAGCAAAAACTGTCAGATCATCAGGTTTTCTTCATAGCGCATTGGCATACAGGCAGTTAGCGACCTGACAGTTGTTTTCAATTGTCTGGATGGTTTGAAACTGTCAGGAATTATCTGATGAGAGAAATTACATGTGTCGGCAGAATCTTGGAAACAGGAATATGGTATTACAACATTAACCCAAATCGGCCATTAGGGCTTGCTTGTATTTTGCTCTTTTAGAAGAGTGTATTTTGTTTGTCTTTTAATGAGTAATAGCGAGCTATTGCGAATTAAAAACAAGCAAAAGACGCCTTATAAAAGGCAAAAGGCAGCAAGCAGTCATGAAAAATAAAGTAAACGTCCTAATGACCGTTTTGGGTTAACTTATTGGGCAGACGTCTGACACAGATTCTGCCCAACTGGGGCAAGCACGTTGCCCATGATGGGCAAGCAGCGTGCCCCGGTTGGGCAAGCAGCGTGCCCATTTAACATACAAAACGGTCATTATGGTGAAGTAGTGGAGTAAGCCGATGGAAAACATGGTGTATGCCAACCAGCTGCAATACTACGACGCAATTACTGCCAACAACAATGTTGCCGACTCCGGACCATAAAAAAACAAATCGTATTTCTAGAAGATACTCTGAAGAGATACGTTCCCAACACTCTCAAAGAGGTGGCTGGCGACCAATATTATTTCTTCGCAAGTACTATGTTCCCGACTCTTGATGTAGTCCACGACCTCGGATATCACGAGCATATATGGGCGAAATACCTGGAGACAATCATCATCATTGAGGAGAAACTGGCTAATGACTATTTCTCTGATAGTTTAATGGAAACCCTTCGGGAATATATCATCAGGAACGACTTTTCAGACTCTCCCGATCCTAATGCATATCTGAAATTAAGCAACCGTATTCGTGCGATAGAGTTCTCAATACTGAGAACTGGCGAATTCCCAATACCGTCCATCATCGATGCCGTCAATTTCACACGAACTAGCAACAAAGACCTTTTCCAAAACTGGAAACAATCTGACACCGCCAGACTCTTTGATAACCATGGATATAAAAATAAAAAACAAGCAGGAGGATACTTCTTCTAAAAAATAATCTTATATTTGCAAAAAAATATTATGTTTAACCCTTTCTCATTTATACCACAGTTTGCAAAAAAGTGGACGGATGGTACTCGATTCGATATAATAAAAACGATAGGAGCACTAATGATATGGTTTCCATGCATTCTTTTACTAAAAGCATGGAATGAAGTTGATTCATGGAACGATGTTATAACAGTAAATGCATATCGAACTCATATTCCTGACAGTACAGAATTATTAAAGGGCGATATTATTTCCATAAATCACCCATACATGTCATTTTCACAAATGTATAAACAAAAATTTCATTTAGACTATTTTTTTTATGCATCTACAAGTAGTAAAAAAGGATTTTTCCAAAGCAAAGATAGCACTTTATTATCAGATTATATTGATATATATGGAATTAAAAATATAGAAACGGATTCTATTATTGGCTTTTTTGAATTAAACTATTCTCTATATGTATCGGAGGGCCAAAAAGCGAATTATCATTTAAACTTAAATGACTCATTACGTTCAGAAGAATATATAAATTCCAATATGGAATGTGATGATAATAAATTATATTTAAACAAAAGGCACATAGCAAAAATAACTAAAAGCCAATATGGATATAATATGCCTGCTTTCTTAAAAAACGAATCAAATGTTGACATATCTATTCCACAACCATATAAATTAGTTTTCAAACTTAAAGATGTTTCTCAATGTTATTATAATTTGCAATTTAAAGGTAACACAGATTTTAAGCTTGATACTTTGAGAATTAATTTCGGTGGAGCTGCAAGGTTTTCAGGAATTGATCCTTCGCCTGATATATATTCATATAATGGTTTTGAATACACAAATAAAGAGAAAATAGACAAAATAAAGAGAAATGGACTAACAGTGTTTTGCCAATTCTTAGAAGCTACAGGATTACAAAATGTTCGCATATATTTGTTATCTACAATTGCAACATTATTTTTTGGAATTTTTATAAAACTATGCCTGGAATTGTTATGGAGACGTTTTAAAATCATTATCCATAAAAGTAACAAATAACTTGTCTTTTCCCCCACCAAAATGCTTCCCTACTTTCGCAGTATGGAAGCAGTTTTCAATTTATCCCCCTCAAATATGACTTCAACAAAGGCTGTGCAAGCCTCAACCTGCCTTATTTTAAAATACACTAAACGAATGAAACTGCTGGACTCCAACGAAATCCGGCAGCTTCGCGATGTGTGTATATTTGAGGTGAATGGGATTGAGGTGTATATGTAGAGTAGCGAATTTGGCTATAATTGTCAAATTCCTAAAAAAAACAGTTTTCCTTTTAAAAGAAAAGTATTACCTTTGTTCCGAAAAAGTGGAACATGTACCACTTTTTCGGAATGGATGATAGTTAACAGAAGTACTTATATCGACCAATTGATTCGTTCTAAAGGCAACGGATTGATTAAAATTATAACAGGATTAAGACGTTCTGGAAAGTCTTTCTTGCTAAAGAAGCTTTTCCGACAGCACCTGTTGGATGATGGTGTTAAGGAAGACCATATCATAATTATTGATATGGAGAGTCGAAAGAACAAGCCATTCAAAGACCCTGACTATTTACTTGATTGGGTAGAAAAGGAAATGAAAGACGATGATACATACTACATCATTATTGACGAGGTACAGGAAGTGAATGATTTTGTTGAGGTTCTTTCCACTCTCTCGGTAACTGAAGGCACTGATGTTTATGTTACAGGCTCTAATTCACGCTTCCTTTCATCTGATGTGGTGACAGAGTTCCGTGGGCGTGGTGATGAAATCCATATTTGGCCTTTGTCATTCAAGGAATTTATGTCTGTTTTTCCTGGTTCAAAGGAAGATGCGTGGTCTGAATACATTATGTTTGGTGGACTTCCACAACTCTTAACTCAAATTGGCGATGACAAGAAATCCGATTTCTTGCGTAGGCTATACCGTACCGTGTATCTCCGTGACATATATGAGCGTAATGACATTACCTTAAAACCTGAATTTGAAGAGCTTTCAAAGACTGTGGCTTCAAGCATAGGCGCACCTGTCAATGCTCTTAATATTGCCAACACTTTCAAGTCTGTAAGCAACGTTCAGAATATCACGGACAAGACGGTTTCCGTATATCTTGGATATATGCAAGATGCTTTCCTTATTGAGAAGTCTGAGCGATATGACATTAAAGGACGCAAGTACATCGGCTCGCTATCAAAATACTATTATCAAGATATCGGTTTGCGCAACTCTATCATTTCTTTCCGACAAACAGAGCCAACCCACATCATGGAGAATGTCATCTATAATGAAATGCGTATGCGTGGTTGGCTTGTTGATGTTGGCAACGTTGCTCAAAGGGTAAGAAACGATAAGGGACAAAATATCCGTGTCACACTTGAAGTTGATTTCGTCTGCAATAAAGGTAGCCAACGCATTTACATACAATCGGCTTGGAGAATGCCTGATTCCGACAAAATGGAGCAGGAGAAACGTTCCTTGCGCTTAGTGAGTGATTCTTTCCGTAAACTCCTTATCGTTGGTGAGCATACAAAATCGTGGAGCGATGATGATGGAATTCAGATTATCAGCATCTATGATTTCTTGCTTGATTTGTCTTCGACAGATTAATATTGACTTTCACAATACAAACTTTAGGCTTATGGGAGATTATGAAAAATTTGTAGAGGCTTTTGATGCTGTAACTATTCAGCCTACCTTATTTAAAAATACATAAGACGAATGTAGCTGCTGGACTCTAACGAACGGCAGCTTAGTGATATGTGTATATTTGAGGTGAATGGGATTGAGGTGTATATGTAAATCATACATTAATTGCAAATTTTTATCTTGAAATTTGCTTGTTTCTAAAATATTGCGTAAATTTGCATCAACAGTTCCCACCACGCTTCCCGTAGAACAGCGAACCAGGGTGGGACTTTTACTTTTTATACGTTTATGAAGTATTCAAAACAGCCCTTAGACTATTCTGAAATTCTTGATTTGTTGGAGTCACGCGGTCTTATCATTCGTGATAGGAATAAGGCCATAGAGTGCTTGAAAGTAGTCAGCTATTTCCGCTTAGACAACTATTTTCATCCTATGGAAAGTGATAAGGTTCAACACATCTTCAAGCCAGGTAGCACTTTTGATAATGCAATGGACTTATACAGGTTTGATTGTGATTTGCGTGAACTGATTTTCACTGCCATTCAAGCTGTAGAAATTGCTCTTCGCTCAAAGATGATACACCATATCTCCTTACAGTACGGCGCATTTTGGTTCACTGATGTATCTTTATTCCGTGACGCTAACATCCACCATAAATGCATGGAACAGATTAGGCAAGAGCTGAAGAGGACAAGAGAGGAATTTATCATTGAGCACTCGGCAAAATATTCCGAACCTGAATTTCCTCCTGTATGGAAAACATTGGAGGTTACTTCTTTTGGAACATTATCCAAATTGTTTTGTAATTTTGCTGATAACAAAATCAAGAAACGCATAGCTCGTGAGTTCAATCTTCCGCAACACTTGGTTCTTGAAAGTTGGATAAAAAGTGCTGTCGTATTAAGAAACTATCTTGCACATCACTCACGAGTTTGGAACAGAAAATTTCCAATCAAGCCACAGATGACAACTCCATTGCGTGGCAACTGGGTAATACCGCCAGTTGGCAACTATGACAAACTTTACTCGCAATTATGCTATCTGCAATATTTGCTAAATGTCATTCGACCATGCAATAATTTTAGTTTTAGACTAAAAGTTCTTTTGACCGAACATCTCAATGTAGACACATCGGCTATGGGCTTCCCAGGGAATTGGCTGGATGAACCTTTGTGGAGATAATATAAAAGGGAATGCACCAACATGGAGCATCCCCTTTTTATCTATTATCACTCCGATTTACAAACTTCAGCTGAAGAAATTGGAACTAATTCAGAGTTGATAGTACATCTAACAATTATTCCACCACTTTTTATATGTTTTCCCTTTATTATAATATTGTATATATTGAAAACATCATCTTTTAATTCTAACTTAACAGAGCCAGAGTTTGCAGAAGAGACACTTCTTCTGACTTCTGATAGCCAAGGAGTTAAATTGTCTCGTGAGAATGGTACTATTAAAACAAAGGCAGGAGCAAGCCTTTATCTTACAGGTATTGGTAAGGTAAAATCAAGATTGACACTTAAGGGTATTAAGTCAACCAGTAAAGCTGTTGGTGGTTCAACAACTCGTCTTATAATAAAAGCAGCAGATAACAAGACAGATCCTAACTCTTTTATTTCTGTTTTTAAGTTTGAAGTTAAAGGTAAAGAGCGTAGATACCAGTTGGCAGAGACTGGTACTTTGTCAAAGACTGAGAGTAACAACCTTTCAAGTGTTGAATATAAAGCCAAGAAATATGGTGAGAGTTCTTACTATATAGTTTTGGAAGACCTTACTGCAGGTGAATATGGTATAGTCATTGGCGATCCTAATCATGAAAACACAAAAAACGCAATGAAAGTAACAACATTCACCGTAGAATAAATAATCCGTATAAAGGCTTTTGTCTTTTCATCCATACAAATGCTTCCGTACTTTCACAGTATGGAAGCATTTTTCAATTTATCTCCCTTAAATATGACTTCTACAAAGACTGTGCAAGCCTCAACCTGCCTTATTTTAAAATACACTAAACGAATGAAGCTGCTGGACTCCAACGAAATCCGGCAGCTCCGAGACGTGTGTATATTTGAGGTGAATGGAATTGAGATGTATATGTAATAAATGTATTACTTTTATTTGGTAGTATGTAACAAATTGATTAACTTTGCAGCATGGAAGAGAAATTGATAAGGCACATTATCTACTCGGACGAGTTCGAAGAATACTACGCAAGTATGAACGAACAATTAAAGAAGAAATATGACTATGCTTTACAGATTGTAAAATCACAATATGTCGTCAGTTCAAAAATAGTAAAGAGCTTAGAGAATACGGACTTCTACGAACTCCGAATTTCCATCAGTTCCAACGAATACAGAACTATCCTGCTCGCTGTTGACCACGACAATTTCATACAAAGCAAAAATGTACTTCTTCTGAACTCGTTCTTGAAGAAAGATACAAAACAGTACAAGGCTGAAATAAAAAAAGCCCAAAACATTGTTAAACGTTATTTGGAGGATTGAATATGTTGAAACTTGACAAAAACAAACTTGCTGGTCTCAAAACATTTGACGACCATCTGCAAGAAAGATATGGTGACGAAAATAGTCCCGAGCGTAAGGAGTTTGAAGCTAAGGCTAAAGCTTGGTACTATGCTGAACTTCTTAAGGATGAACGCAAGCGCCAAAATATAACACAAAAAGTGTTGGCTGAAAAAATCGGTAAGAAACGCGAGTACATATCTTCACTCGAAAAGGGTCAGACAGATATGCAACTCTCTACGTTCTTGCGTATTGCCGATGCTCTTGGCCTACGCTTTTCTTTGGTGTTGGGATAGATTACCTTTCTGATATAACCCAAAAACTAAAGTTATGCAGTATAATAAAGATTCACATATCAACAATGTTGATGATGTAATAAAGTTCTTCCGTTACATCGTCGATGAACGCAATGTGAATTTCAATCCTGATGATATGTTTGAGGATTACATGTCAGCAGATGGAACTAATGCTTTCACACCTGAAGAGTGCGAAATCTACAATCATCTTACAAAAGAGTGCTTTGATATCTGTGAAAAGGAAGAAGCTGATATTTATGAAATAGCATTTGAACTTTTGAAAAACAAAAAACATACGCAAAATCCGTATGGCTATCAAAGCTAAAGGCAAAGGTAAATCTGGTGGAGCAAGGGTCATTACGTTCAATGTCTTTACAGATGTGGAAAACGGTCATGTGGTTTTCCTTCTTCTCTATGATAAAGAGGATGCTTCAACCGTCAAAGTCAATGTTGTCAAGCAACTTGTGCGAGACATGGGATTTGATATTGAATGAAACAATAAAGGGATGCATAGTCTTCCTCATTTATTTCTTTTGCCCATCCCAAGATATTTTGGGAATATCAGTTAATCACCTATATAAATGACTTAATCCCCAAACTGCCTGATAGGCGTTTGGGGATTAAACCATATACTGACGGAATTGGCGGCAGGACTCTTGCGACATGGAGGCTTGACGCCAAAAATGTTCTGATCGGGGGCAGGTTTCTTATTCCGTCTCCCAGATGTTGCTGCCGAAGTCTTTTGCACAGGCTTCGTCGGCATTCTCCTCCAGTATCTTATCAGGCACCTTTATTTTCATACCGTTCGCCGAGAGCGGTGTCAAGCCTTCTCCCTCCAATGGTATTACCTTCATATCTGGTTTTACGTAAATTCTGCGACTCATATTTCTTTCTCCTTCTGCGTTATTTTATCTGTTCGTTGTGATGAATTTCTTTCCGTCTATAATCATTATCCCGCCGTTTGCAGTCTTGCAGCCTGCATTCAGCTTCATTCCCGACAGCGAGTAGGCGGTTGTACCACTTGTTGGCGCCGCATACTCAGCGGTCTTTATGGCGTTCGTCTCCCCGTCGATGGTCACAGAGGGCAGCTGAGCGCTCGCATTCGCCGTTCCGGTAGCCTTTTTCAGATAACATCTGAAGCCTCTCATCTTCTGCGAACCAACCTTCGGCTTAGCCAGCGTACCGTCTGCCGTCAGAAACAGTTGCGTGCCATCTGCCGCCAACTCGTACGATCCAAAAGTACCGCAGAGATCCCATTCGCCGCCACCTACAGTCTGTGCGGTGGTGCTCCCAACTGTGACGCCCGCAAACGTTGGCTGCTCCACATAATATTCGGACCGCATCAGAAACGGCATGCCGGCATTCAACACACTCTCTTTCACAGTAGAGAACGACAGTTCTCCGCTCTGGTATCCGTCATACGAATACACCTTCGTTTCATTGCCGAAAATCTCCGTTATCATATCCTTGCTCAGGTCGAAGGGCAGACACATGGTATACAACTGAGAGGGGTTGAATGTGCGATTCAGAGCCAACGTCTTGTTCTCGCCGACGATTTCACTAATTGTAGTTTCTACATTCTCGCCTTTCTCGTCAAGCGTAGCGTCAAGCTTGGGACGGGTGATGGTAAGGGTGATTTGAATAAGATACAGTCTTTCATTCTGTTGAGGAGTCAATATTATGTGGTCACTGTCAATCCCATTTACTTGGATAGGCCTTTTGGGGTTCTTCTCATCATATTCTTTTGAAATTTCTTTTTGGTTATGCATGTATGATACCGTAAAATTTGACTCTTCATATTTTTTTGCCGTTATACTAATACTCTTTATCGTATCATTCTTTGGTACAGAAATATCAATTGTCCCACTATTACCCACAGAATAATAATTAGATAATCTGATATTATTTGAGTTGACATGAATATAACCAGATAAATTTACCTTGACGTTTTGTACTATAATACCATTATTGAGTATTGGTGGGTCCGTAGAACTATTCACTTCAAGACCATAATTTAATCCCGTAAAGTCCAAAGTCACCATAACCTCTTCTTTCTCATTCCCCTCTTCTCCCTGGCCATAAGCCAAATCACAGCCTAAGGTCAAAAATAGAATGACGAATGTGAATAACATAACGCCGTGTTTTTTCATTTTTCCTTTGTATCAATAGTTTGTTGAAATTCAAGATAAATGCCTTACTGCTTCACGCTGCCGACCAAAGAGTTCTTTTATAGCTATCACAAATAGTGAACTCTGATTCAAGAGCCAACATTCCTGTTGTCTGCTGAACATGAAGCATTTGCAATGCAAAGGTAGCATTTTCCTTCAAGATAAACGCCCATTTTAAGAAAAAGTATTTCTTAAACCCTAAATATTCCGTAACAATTCTATTTTCCACCTTTCTCCTCACCGAACTTTTTAATCTCATTGGTAAGGAATTCCTCTAATTCTTTCTTTGGCACTATCAGTTGATAGTCAGCCACGCCTATCGGTTTGCCCATGTCTTCGAGAGCAAGCTCCACTTCCACACGATCTTTCTCTGCACAGAGGATGATGCCGATTGAGCGGTTTTCACCTTCGCCCCTTTCAAGACGGTCGAGCAACGAAAGGTAATAGTTCATCTTTCCTGCATACTCAGGTTTGAAAGCACCTATCTTCAAATCGACAGCCACAAGGCAGCGCAAGCCACGGTGGAAGAAAAGCATATCCACCTTGCTCTCTTTGCCGTTGTACTCCAACACGTGTTGGTTGCCGATGAACGTGAAGCCATTGCCGAGCTCCATAAGGAAACGTGTGATAGCCTTCACAAGACGGTCTTCGAGTTCAAGCTCCAGTATGGGGTTTGTCACTCCAAGGAAGCCAAGGTTATAACTGCTACTGAACACCTCATTGGCATATCGAGCTTGCTCCATTGGAAGCGTGCGACTGAAATTGTTGTCAACCTTTGTCGCCAACTGCAACTCGTACATATTTAGCTTAATCGCATTGAGTAGTAAGTCGCGGTTCCAGCCTTTTTCGATAGTTTCTTGTGCATAATATAATGTAGCAGAATCATCCAAATTCTTTCCAAGTAGATATACATTATGCGACCACGGCAAAAGTGCAACGGAGCGTTGCACTTTTATATCGCTTCCACAATAGCGCAAATAAAAACGCTTCATATACCATAGATTTCGAGGTGAAAGTCCCATCTTCGGATAGCGTTCTTTCAAGTCTACGGACAACTGGCGTACCACGCCATCCCCATGTCCGCTCTCTACCTTTCGCTCATGAAGCATCTTGCCAATCTCCCAATATGCGGAAGCAATATTGCCGTTAATATGCTTAGCTATTTCCAGTCGTGCATGTTCAATCACTGCAACGGCGTGTTGCAGCATCGACTAGTAGTCTTCACGTTTTATTGGAAGTTGTTTATTATCAGTGTTCATTTTTGATGTTTCTCTTTTTCTGTTGCTGACAAGTTTTCGCCAGTCTTTTTTCGTTTCGTGTAGTCCACAAAAATACACCAAGGTACTTTAAAGGACAATACCTTTCAAAGGTACAAAAAAGCAATGACGTTTTGGCATTTTTCGATATTAAACTTTCCTAACTCACACATATTATATTGTGAACATTGTCTTTTCACCGCCCATCCTTCGCTCATATCTTTGCCCTAAAAAAGCAAGATATGAGCGATTTTTCATTTATTCCACCAACATCCGTTGTCACCATACCCGGCACCCACGCCTCCGCAGCTTTCACCTCCAAGACATCAGAAGTCTTCAAGGAGGAGCACAACATTGCACCAATCATCATCAACGACAAAATGAAGTACATCCCGTGGGGAGGTGACAATCAGATGCCTTACAACATCATTGATCTCATCGAGTCTGACGAGACAATGAGCACTTGCCAGATGTTCAACGCTGAAGTCTGCTATGGCAGCGGACTTGTTTATGACACAGAGCTTGCCACCGCACAAGTGCAAGCGCAAGTGGATGACTTTATGCTGGACAACGACCTCGCAAGTTACTTCCTCGGTGTGTGCCAGGACTTCAAGCACTTCGGATTTTGCGTCAGCGTGATCATCCTCAATGAGGATGCCAGTCGCATTGTCCGCATCGTCCGCAAACAGGCGTGCTATGTCCGCTTTGCTCCTGCCGACAAGTCGGGCGTGATACCTTACATCCTTTATGCCAACTGGCGTAATACGGTCAGTCCGGAGGACATAGAGCGTATCGAACTTCTCAATCCACAGTCGCCATTCACCGACCTTCAGAACAGAGGGAAGAAAATCAAGAAGTTCGCTGTCGTCAGCCGTATTCCTACGCCCGACAATACGTATTACCCAATACCGTACTACGCAGCTCTTTTCAAAGGAAAGTGGTTCAACATCAAGCAGCTCATTGGCATCGCTAAGGAAGCGAAGCTCCGAAACTCGGCTCCCATCAAGTACCACATCGAGATAGCCAACTCGTTTTGGAACAACATCTTCAAAGTCGAGGGCATAACTGACCGTGAATACCCGATACCAAGCATCATCGACATAGTGAACAGCATACGTTTAGCCAAGGGCAGCGTATTCGCTGAATGGAAACAGTCTGACACCGCCAAACTCTTTGAAGACCATGGATATAAAAATAAAAAGCAAGCAGGAGGCTACTTTTTCTAAACAAAAAAATAAGGGGTTGGCATTGCCAATCCCCTTGTCAGTTTCTTTTATAGTGCAGTATGATAGCATATAGCATATCAAGTGCACTGGCTTAATCCGTTGCAAAGATACAACGAATTTTTGAAATAACAAACTTTTTATATCTTTGTTTATCAACTAAACTATTTTTTTCTTATAACGTGTTAATGTCAAATCCTGAATTATCACAAATTATCTTCTTTACGATTTCAAATTCAACATTGTCAAATGCCCTACGCATATCGTCTACTAAATCGTGCTGACGGTTGGTTGACACCTTACCGAGGATATACTTCAGTATATAATATGCTCCGGATAGCATGGTCTTACGACTTCCCAAATCTCCTGCAGGTCCATTACTTATTGCTACAGGAAGGTTTGTATCGTAAAGGACTTTACCATGGGCGCAGAAATTCCTCAAACGACGAATGGTATTCATATAGTTGGAGAACTGAGTGGAAGAGCCCATACCATATTCCATTGATATTGCATGTTTTAATCCACCGTCCTTAAGATTGTCAAACAGAGATATGACTACTCCAAAAGATAAATATTCAAGAACTTTCCATGCAGGAGCGTGGCTTCTGGAATATCTGTTCAAGTCTTGTTTTACAATCGTTTCTGTATTTGCATCACGAATGGCGTCTTGAAAGGCTTTACTATTCAAGAAACTCTTCTCAACATATTTGCTGTTAACATACCAAAAAGGATCCTCCTTATACTTGTTTGAAGCCATATAAATCAACTTCGTTCTGAAGTTTATTTCTACACGACTTATGTAACGGAGAAAAGAATTACGCAAATCAAAGTCAAAATAATACAACTGAATTGCATAGTCAATCTTCGTTCCATCTTTAAATATATGGTCTCTTTTTTGTTTACGTGGGTATAATTTCTCAAAAGGAAACCAGTAAAAACCTAATCGGAAATATCCTATATCCAACAGGTTTTCTTTGGCTTTCTCTATGTCCTCTATCACCATTCCTCTCTCAACAAGTTTGGTGATTTGTTCTTCTATATTAGTGGCAAACTTTAAGTTCTGATTCATAATCTGCAAAATTACTGCTTAAAATCCAAAGTGCCAATATAATGACAAAGAATCCATTGTTTATATATACTATTTGTCATTTTTGTCTTTCTCGAATTACTAATCTGATGTTATTTTTGTGCCATGATACACACATTTAACTTATCAGTCCCCAAAGATTGGCAGTCACTCTCTGACAGCCAACTCCAGTATTTCTTCACGCAACTCTCGCATGATCTGCCAATGGAAGAAATTCTCACTCTTTGTCTGTTCAAATGGGCAGACCTAAGAGTGTTATGCAAGACGCATGACTGCAGCTATCTCGTGAAGCAGCGACATACGCCCAAGCAGGAGGCTACGCTCACCATCAAACAAGTGCAAGCAGCCACGGCATCTTTGGAATTCTTACGGCAATTCGCTCCATTGCCAGTTCGCATCTCCAAAATAGGAAGAGCAGCTGCTATCGAAGCCGACTTCCAGGGCGTGCCGTTCTCGACGTTCATCTCTGCCGACAACTACTATCAGGGTTTTCTCCACACCAAGAACGATGCCTTATTGAAAGACCTCGCCACGCTTCTGTACCCAAAGGTCAAGAAGTCGCAGCTCACAACACCGCTTTTGCTCAACGCCTTCTATTAGTTCTCATCGCTGAAGCATTACTTCGCCCGACTGTTCCCGCACTTCCTGCAGCCAATGTCCAGTTCTTCTGAAGACCTCTTGGGCTACGCACCGCCCATCGGGGAGGTGCTACGGACTGCCATGAATGCACAGATCCGTGCCCTCACTGGAGGCGACATCACCAAAGAAGAAGCGGTGCTCTCTATGGACACATGGCGAGCTCTCACAGAACTCGATGCTAAGGCTAAAGAAGTAGAAGACATCAAACGACAAACGAAATGACAGACAAGAATATCAATTGGGATGCTACCGCCTTCTTCGCATCCCTTACAGAAACAAACAAGTTCGCCAAGGCCCATGACTTTGTCTTCGCCAAGGTCAGCGGACTCGACGGCTTCGAGGAAGCCTTGCAGCAGCTGCAGTCCGCCACGGCAATCATTGCCGTCAGCGATATCAGCCAGGGCTATATCGAGGTGAACAACAGTCCGCACACCCGAAGGGTAAAGACGGTATTCCTCGCAATGCGCCACGCCATTGATGACATGGTAGCACGCCAGCAGTGCATGGACACCATGCGCGAGCTGTTCCGACAGTTTATGAGCAAGCTAATCCTCGAAAAGACGAAGCAGGAGCAGCATAATATCTATCTCGACTCGCGTATCTCCTTTCAGGAAATCGACCAATACTTTTTCTCTGGCTGCGTCTGTGCTTTCTTCCAAATAGCCGTTGACACTTATACCGATTTACGTTATGACCCCACTGAATGGCAATGACCCATCCTTTGATATTCAATGTTTTACAACGTAACTACTTGATTATCAGATACAAAAAAGGGAGGCTTCTAAACCTCCCCAAGTGATTCCGTTGGGATTCGAACCCAAGACCCACGCCTTAGAAGGGCGTTGCTCTAATCCAACTGAGCTACGGAACCGACCGTTTTCGGAGTGCAAAGGTAGTACTTTTATTGTAAACTGCAAAATTTCATAGAGAAAAGTTGCAAGAAAATTGATTTTTCCTTTGATTATCAGATTTTCCCCCACTCCTTTTGCATATTTTTTCGTTCTTTTCTCACTTTCAGCCGAAAAATAACGTATACTTCTTCAGCCCAAAGCGAGAAAAGAACTCAGATTAATCTGTCATTTTTTCAAGAAAGTGACGGTGGCAACGGGACGGAGATTACGTCCTGCTTTACCAGAACTGGGAGGAAACGAGCTCTTTACCTCATTCATACACATTATCTTATTGTCTGTATTCAGGAAATAATACGATCCAGACATATTACTAAGTATCAGCTCCAAACCCAATGTTTTGAGATTAGCATTTATATCAGCTTTATTGTCCATTATATATTCCATCTCTCCCTTCGTAGGCAATCTCCATCCATCCACTCCTTCCACGGAAAGCTCTGCGATGCCGGCATCAACGGCCTTCTTGACATCGGCCTGATCATCTGCATTGAATTTGAGTGAACTTTTCGATTTCGGCGCCAAAAGGGTCACAATGGTGATATTGCCAGACACCGCAGATTGCTCCGACTTCAGCACATAGCAACCTTTATATACCGTACCCTGCTCTGGAGCCGTCTCGTCCACTTTCACATCGCCGCCCGTATTGTCGCCCATCTCATTCTCCTTCACGTCGATTGTCCAGGTCTGCTCTCCAGCCCACGACACACCATTGATCAAGCACTTCAGCAACGGTTCTGCCACTCTCTGATAATTCACGGTCATATCCACCTTGTAGTTTGCCGCCAGCGGTTTGTCGCTGACATATCTGAATGTCTTCACCTTGCCGTCGGTCGTCGTGAAATTGAAAGTCACTACAGGATTCCCCACGCTCTCCATCAGGAATGCGTCACACTGCTTCGTCCATTTGCCATCAGTCCCCTTCTCCAGCACCACGCTATAGGCGCCATTCTCTCCGCAATACTCTCCAGCCACGTTGATTCCCTCATACAGAGGACTGACATCCGCCGTTATAGCAGTCACATTCTCCGGCACATCGCTTATCGTCACGTTGCGGAGCATAAACACCTTGCGGTTCATCGTCAGCGTGACGTCCGTTTCCTCGCCGTCCGTCAGCACCACCTCACGATTTGCCGCCATTATGTCGCCATGTGCCATTCCTTCTTTCAGCGCCACCACAGACTGCGGAGTAGCCTCCTCCTTTGTCGGCAACGAATAGTTTGCCGCATCTGCTCCCGCCACAGAATACACCCGATACGCTCCGGCGGCAAGCTTGAAGTTTGCCACATCCTTTTCCGAAGCCACCGACTTATACGCCACACATTGTCCTGCCGTATCAAATACATACAGGTTTATCGGTGTCGCCACGGTCATTTCCGACGCAGCCCCGCTCTGTCCACGGGTCTTTATCCTGAGTGTCACACCACCCAAGGCGTCATCGCCATCAGCCAAATCTTTTGAACACGATACGAACATTGCCAATACAAGCAGAAAGGCAAAAGAAAAAAGCATTTTATCCTTCATAGAATTAATATTTTATGGGTTTGCGCTAAATTCATCCCGAATCGGTATAATGCCGTTTGGGGGTTAAGTTCCAACAAAAGTAATATTTTTCTACAAAAGCGACAAGAAACACCTACGTTTATTTCAACAAGAAACACCTACATTTATTTCAAATTATCCATCGAATTTCTTAAAGTCCCTATTTTTCCCAATTTTTCTGTACAAAAACCTTTGCCAATATTGCAACATTAGTTAACAATAAAAGAAAATAGATTAACACTTACAAACAATTTCAATTTGTTTTCATAATGCAATAAGTGTTTAAATATGCAAACAACAAATAAGAAAAAAGATATAATAAACCCATCCAGATCTCTCGAAAAGGATGGGCTGAAAATATCAACTAAGATTTTTTGTCAAACCAAATAATGCATCCGGTGCAATCATCAGGCCTCCAACTGACCGATGATTTCAGTCACCGATTTGCATCCATGCTTGTCAAGCCATTCATTGATGCCGTTCTTCACCTTCACCGTCACCTGAGGATCCAGGAAGTTCGCCGTACCGATTTCTATTGCGGAAGCTCCGGCAAGCATAAACTCAATGGCATCGTTGGCATTGCAGATGCCGCCGAGTCCCACAACGGGAATTCCGACAGCCTTTGCCACCTGCCACACCATGCGCAGAGCAACAGGCTTCACCGCCGGTCCGCTCAGTCCACCGGTATTGATGCTCAGCATCGGCTTGCGCTTCTCTATGTCTATCGCCATGCCCATCAGGGTGTTGATGAGCGACACGCTGTCGGCACCCTCTGCCTCAACGGCACGTGCAATCTCCGTAATGTCGGTGACGTTCGGCGACAGCTTGACTATCAGCGTCTTATGATAACTCTTACGCACGGCTCTCACCACACTGGCAGCTCCCTCGCATGTCACTCCAAACGCCATTCCGCCGTCTTTCACGTTAGGGCAGGAGATGTTCAGTTCTATCGCCGGAATCTTGTCGAGAGCGTCTATCCTTGCCGCACATTCTGCATAATCCTCTGGCGAAGAACCGCTTACGTTCACTATCATATTGGTGTCGATATCCTTTATCTCCGGATATATGTGCTCACAGAAATAGTCAACGCCCTTGTTCTGCAATCCCACACAGTTGAGCATTCCCGATGCCGTCTCTGCCATTCGCGGATAGTCGTTGCCTTGTCTCGGATGCAGGGTGGTGCCCTTCACGATAATGCCGCCTATCTCACTAAGTTCCACGAAATCAGCATATTCCGGACCGTATCCGAATGTGCCTGAAGCTGTCATCACTGGATTCTTCAGCTCCAGATTTCCTATTTTTACCCTTAAATCTGCCATGACAAATCATTTACGTTAAACACTGGACCATCCTTACAAACACACAGGTTGCCGCTCTTCGTGCCTTCCACGCAACACAGACAGGCTCCCACGCCACATGCCATCTTGTTTTCGAGCGACGCCTCACAGCATATACCCTCAGAATGTGCATATTTCGCCACTGCCACCATCATCGGTTTCGGTCCGCAGGTGGAAATCTGGTCAAACCTCACTCGCTTCAGCACGGAATGGTTTGTCACGAAGCCCTTCTCTCCCTCCGATCCGTCTTCGGTAGTGATGCACACCTCACCGTATTTCCTGTATTCATCAAGGAGCAGCAGGTCTTTTGCCGACCGCGCTCCAAGCAGGAACACCGGTGTCATACCATTGTCTTTCAGCACTTTACCGAAATATAGAAGCGGTGCAACGCCCACGCCGCCGCCGACGAGCAACACCTTGGCACCCTTGTTCTCAGGGATGGTGAACGTGTTTCCCAGAGGCAACATGCAGTTCAGCTTGTCACCAGCCTTCAGCTGTGCCAAGGCACGTGTGCCGTCGCCGATGGCAGCCACCAGCAACCACAGCTCATTTGCTTGATAATCAACGAAGTTTATAGATATCGGGCGTCTCAGGAATGTCGTTGCAGATCCGTCGATGCGTATCTCCACGAACTGTCCTGGTGCCATTTCGGGCAGCTTCTCCGCATGGGTCAACTTTATCAAGACGTATTTGTCGTTGATATGGTCAACCGAAGAAACAATCAGGTCTAAAACGTATTTTTTCATCAGTTCCATTTATAAGTTTCGGCAAAATTAGGCAAAAAATCCCTAATATCTACCCATAAGCTCACATTATTATCCGCAAAGCCGCCAAAAAGCCCATTATCCCCAACCGATAATCAGTACGTGATTGGGTTCTGATTATTCAGAAGAGCGAGATAATCACTTCTTCGGCACGAAACTTTCCCACGTCTGGTCATCGTAAAACACTCTTATTTCAGTTATCCTCCGGCGCTCCTTCTCCTTATATACGATGCCCGTGTGTACGGGCGACTTTGGCTGCTGCCTCACGTTAGTAGCGAAAGCGTTGCCCATCGGGGCGCTCTGCTGCGATGTTGCCCCCGCATTTCCGTCAGCATCTCCGAAGTCGAGCATCTGCTCACCGGCCATACCACTCTCCTGTGGGGTAGAGGAGGAGTCATCCGCCGACGCTTCGTCAACGAACATCATTCCTTTTCCAAACATGAGCCAGTCGAGACTGATGTTCGGAAATTTCGACTTTATAGAGTCCACGGTGTTCAGAGTCGGTTTTGTACGTCCCTGAAAAATTCCACTCAGTGTGGCAGGAGATATTCCGAGGAAGTTTGCAAACGTCTGTTGAGTCATGTGCTGCGCTTCCATCAGCTGTCTAATTCTGTCCTTCATTTTCTTATCTTATAGTAAAAATAGGGGTTGTAGCCCTGATTTTGTTTGACTTTACAAAGGTAAATCAAAAAAATGGAATATACAACAAATGTAGAATATATTTTATTTTCTAAATATTAGATTTCTAAATGTAAATTCGTAAAATCAAACCTTTAAACTCAGGTTTTTAGGTTTTGAATTTGTAAATGTGAATTTTAGGAAGCTAAACGTCCGGAAAGCCTTTGTTTACGGGATTTTCGGAATTAACTGGCTGTGATTTGGTTATTTATATATATTTAGGGGTGTAAATAGGGAATATACATTAATTTTGTAAGATATTTTGTATAATTCACCCTGTCAGCTACTTTAAAAGTATAAAACTCATTGGTTTTCAGTGATTTATAAGACTTATTTTATTCTGCATAATAATTCGTATGGATTTTAATATTTAAATATTCGGATATTGATATTTGAATTTGATTTAATAAAATGTATTCAAGTTTTCAAATATATAAATCACATTTACTAAATTAAACTTCAATGTTTTAAAATTTAAATCTTTGAATTTCACAAAGATATATCAAAACAATTGTTAACGCTGAATTTAAAGTCATTTTCAGAGTCGTTTTTTTCAGAAACAAAAGGATTCCGAACGAGGGGAAAGTAATGTCAGAATCATGCTATTCTCATGATAGGAAAAATCACGCAAAGCCCTGATTTCAAGCGGAAATAAGGATAAAATTTATGTTCGTGAAAATCATTTCTTTTTACAAAATCTGCACCGAAAATGTAAAAAAACGCATCATTTCGGGGTGCAGATACCATAAAACAGCATCCCCTCACCACCCGAAAAACGGTGATGAGGGGACATATATATATAAGGTGTAACCATTTCTGGCAGAAAATTCTCTATTCCCTGCTCAATGCATGATAAAGAAAATCAACTCTTGCAGCAGCTCGCCGGTGGGAGTATTCGGATTGTCGAGTCCCTTGCACTTGGTGTCAGCCTCACGGATTTTGTCTATTATCTGCATCACTTTCCCACCACTGTAGTTTCTCATTCCCAGCATATACTCCTTGGCGGCCCATGGTCCGCGCAGGTCGAGCCACCTCGCCACCTCGGCATCATTCTGTCTGTTGGGAGCGTAGTAGGCAAGCATGAGATTCTGGAAATACGAGAATATCACCGGTATCAGAGCGAACGCCCCGCCTGTTTTCGGATTGCTGTCAAAATATTTCAATATCAGGTTCGCCTTCACCACATCCTTCGCTGCGATGGCGCTTCTCAGTTCAAAGGCATTGAAGTCTTTGCTGATGCCGATCCTCTTCTCCACCATCTGCGGCGTGATGCGCGTGTCTCCCTCTTCCAGCGAGAGCAGCAGTTTGTCAATCTCTCCCGTCAGCCTGCTGAGGTCTGCCCCGATATGGTCGGCAAGCATCTGCGCCGCCTTGTTCTCTATCGTCACCTTTGTGCGCTTTTTCAGATATGCCTCAATGAATGGCGGCAGTTCGTAGTCTCGCTTTTTCTTGCTCTCAAACACCACTCCCGCATTCTTGAATCTCGTCAGGATCTTCTTCCGTCCGTCGATAGTACCGTTTTTATAACACACCACGAGCACAGTCGTCTTTGCCGGTTTTTCCAGATAACGCTCCAGCTGGTCCCAGTTTTTTATGTTCTGCGCCTCCTTCACTATTATCACCTGCCGCTCTGCCATCACGGGATAGCTCCTCGCCATGTCTGCCACCTGGGCTCCCGTCACATCGGCTCCGAACACTATCTGCTGGTTGAAATCTCTCTCTTCGGGCTTTATCGCATGCTCCGCAATGAAGTCTGCAATCTGGTCGATGTAGTAAGCCTCCTCCCCCATCAGCAGATACGACGGTGCGTAGTTGCCGGCCTTAAGATCCGACATCACGCTCTCAAAAGTCATTGTCGCTGTTTTCTCAGCCATACTATATTTTTAACTGTTTTATACATTATCAGTTTCGCTGCAACATTTTTCTATTTGTATAATAATGTTAACAACAAAACACCCTTATCCTCTCAAGAATGCCATCAAACTGTTCGTCGCCAATACCATTCCCGTGAACACGGAATTTTGAAGCATGGTCAATCACTGCTCTTTTCCGACATCTCATATTTTGAGATTCACGAAATATCATTACTTTTGCATTGCCATAGACACGAGCCGCTGCCTTTGCGGGTCATCGTCTCACAAGGATGAAGTCTCCCGTCATGGACCAACCGTCCTGTCGTGTCATGGCGACGATATCAGCAAGACGCATTCTGATTGCAAAATTAATAAAATGAACCGATTAAACCTACCTCCTTACGAAATAAAAACGCGCCAGCAAGATGGCAGACAGTATATCCTCGACGTATTGCGCAGGAAATTCATAGCACTGACCCCCGAAGAATGGGTGCGCCAGCATTTCATCCATTTCCTTGCAGACCACAAGGGCTACCCCACTGCCCTCCTTGCCAACGAGGTGGAACTGACCATCGGCGGCAAGAAGCTGCGCTGCGACAGTGTGTTGTATTCCAGGGATCTGAAGCCGCGTATGATAATAGAATACAAAGCGCCGTCGATAGCCATCTCTCAGAAGACCTTCAACCAGATCTTCGCCTACAACACCCTACTCCACGCCGACTATCTGGTGGTGAGCAACGGCATCAGCCACTACTGCTGCAAAATCGACTATACCAACCGTTCCTACTCCTTCCTCAGCGACATCCCTCGCTATGAGGATCTGTAACTGACAACGCACACGCATAAAACATTTTCCTCAAAAAAAGTATCATAGTATCATTCTTGGCCACCGCCAAGCCCCTAATACACTATAGACTAACGACTTAACCCGATGATACTTTTCTGGAAATTTTACAGAAAAGTATCACAGAAGTATCATAGAAGTATCATGCCTTTCGGCATCCCATATTTCCCCCCACGCCAGGGGGAAGACATCCCCACATTAGGGGGTTCTGTTCCCCACGGCGTGGGGGGAATCCGAGGTCAATATTTTACGAATTACAAGTCTGTATTTTAGAGATTTCAAATTTGTGCTTTACGAATAGCAAGTCAATGTTTTATGAATAACAAGTCCATGTTTCACGAATAACAAGTCCATGTTTCACGAATAACAAGTCCATGCTTTATTCATGAAATGCCGGTTGTCCTTGTCATTGTTTATTGTTTTGTTTGGGCAAACTTTCCCACCCAAAAAGTTTACGTATAATCTGGAAGACAAAGGGAGTGCCCATGGGCACTCCCTTTTATCCCAAATCGGCCATTAGGGCTTGCTTGGATTTTGATTTTTTAGAAGAGTGGATTTTGTTTGGCTTTTAATGAGTAATAGCGAGCTATTGCGAATTAAAAACGGACAAAAGACACCTTATAAAAAGCAAAAGACTGCAAGCAGTCATAAAAAAATAAAGTAAAACGTCCTAATGACCGTTTTGGGTTTATCACAAATATCAATTCAATCTTTACGCTCCATGAAACAAGTATTCCTCCTGCACCTTCTTCGTAAGATGGGTGAATAGAGTGTTGAGCAGCTGCTTGCTGAAGTCGTATGCGCGCTTCTGCATGGCGATGCCGGCAGCCGTGAGAGCCTCAACGGCATTGTCGGGAGCTTCCTTGCATGTGGCGAGATATTCCTTCTCTATCTTCCGCTGCGTCTCGTCAAACTCAGTCTCAAGTTCAAGATATGCCTTCTTTATTATCGGGGCAAAATAGTTGTAGTCTGTCATACCCAGGGCGGCAATCTTGCGGAAGGTCCAATAGGCGGAATAGTCGTCGCTTTCGCTATTGGCACGATATGTATACCTCTCGTCCACCTCTGTAGCTCCCTGATAGAAAGGGATGAACACGCTGAGGTCTGCCATACCAAACGCCACGTATGTCACTTCGCCAATAGCCGTCGGCAGCTCCGGACGCACCTGCATGATATGCGTCTGCGTAGTACGGAAGATACTTACCGGGCGGTATGGCTCCTTACCGTTGGAGTGGAGGTAAGGGTCGTGGTCGGTATTGTCGTAGTGGAAGCGGAAAGCCTTGCGCAGGTCTGCAAGGGATATTTTCCTTTCAGCCTCGGCAAACACAGGGAAAGTGTTTTTCTCCACATCGTTCTTTATAGCCGGCGAGAACATCCGTTGCAGTCCCCACACGCGCGGATAGTTGTATGTAGTATCGAGTTTCTCGTCTCTCGAATAAGCCTCGTGGAAATCAAAATCACCGTCGGCAGGATTATACAGCCCGTTCTTCTCTGCAAACTCTATCAGATCTGCCGATGCCAGGAAATTCTCCTTGTCGTCGGGGTCATACTTGCGGTAGCGGCTCTGGTTTCCGGTCACGAAATACTTGTCCTTTGGCATCCTGCACGCCAGCCATCTGTGTCCGCCGGCATTCTCCAGATACCAGGTCTCCTTGGCATCGATAAAACCGATGCCGAAACCTTCCGCCGACCCGTATTCCTCAATCAGCGCTCCCAGTCTCTCCACGCCCTCGCGGGCTGTATGCACATAAGGTAAAACGATGTTGTAGGTACAGTTCTCCGCCAGTCCGTCCTCCACATACGGGTCAGCCTCAAGAGCCTTCTCGCTGCTGAAGATAGTCTCCGTGGAGCTCATTCCCACTCCTGCCGTGTTATATCCGGCGCTGCCCCACTCTCCCGGATATGTATAGTCCGGCAGACCGGTATAGCCGAGTGCTTTCTTCGGCAACGGACAACGGAACTTGCTGTCCTTCGCCACGAATTCCTCCTGTCCGTCGTCAGTATCCCTGTGCACCTCCACGTTGATAGCCATCAAAGCGTCGAAATCACTTGAGCGGCACAGATATCTCGCACCGTCCACACTCTGTTCCTCCCCCACGATAATCGTAGTACATTCAGAAGGAAGTTTTCCTGAAATCTTTTCTTTCTCCATAGTCCCTGTTTATTTTAATATATGGTTCTATAGATGCAAAAGTATAAAAAACAGAATAATACGAAACAAAAAGACATATTAAATATGTATAAAATAGAGAAATACTTCGCTCTACCATGACACTATTCTGACATTTTTTCATGTTTACGAGTCGTAAAACGTACAAATTGTCAGACACCAACCCTTGCAAAGCCATTGGCACACATGTTGCGATATGCCTTAATGAAAGCCGAAAGCCTTGAAGCTTGAGGCAAAAAAAACATAAAACAACAATCAGAAGTCCCGACGGATCCGCATGGTGAAGGGAGGACGAGAAAAATAAAATTTGGAGGTATTCACTATGTTGATGGTTCGCAGAAACAACTATTCTAATTGGTTAGACAAATTCTTTGACGACTCACTTTCCGACACCGAGCTGATGCCGCAACGTAACACTACGGCTCCGGCACTCAACGTGAAGGAGACAGCCGAAGATTATATTATGGAAATGGCAGTTCCTGGACTGGAAAAGGAATGGGTGCGCATTAACGTCACCAACGAGGGACTTCTTCATGTTGCCATCGAGAACAAGATGGAACACAAGGAGGAGAACAGGGACAACCACAAATCTCGCCACATACACTACCTGCGCCGCGAGTTTGCCTATGGCAACTACGAGCAGAGCTACACTCTGCCGGATGATGTAGACCGCGACAAGATCAGTGCCGGCGTTGCCAACGGCATCCTCACAATCACCATTCCAAAGACTACTCCAGAACAGGAGGCTAAGGTGATGAGGAATATAGAGGTCAAGTAATACCACTAAACCCAAATCTGTCATTTGGGTTAAAATAAGGACAAGCCCCATACTTTTGTCATTAAGTCAAAAGTATGGGGCTTGTTTTTATACATAATCTGTGATTGGCAATAGAGAAATTTCGAGCAAATCACAACCGGACAGGTTGTCGCCCGTTGCTTCGTCAAGTTGTTGATTCTACCACAAAGGTAGGAAATTTCGAGCAAATCACAACTACACAGACTTATTAGAGTCAAGAATAGCCTTACAACACTCTAAATAATGATTACGAAGTTTTTCATTATTCATATATTCGGTTGCATGTTCTCTATCTTTAATCGCATAAGTCTGAGACATACCACTCTTACCTAATCCTAATAATTGTGGAAATATGTACCAAATCCAATGTGATACTTTTTTTCCATTTTTTATTTCGGATAAAGCTTGATTATACATGTGTAAATGTGCTCTTACAAAGTGATCAATCATAATTGATTTAATACATTTAATAGTTCCTTTGCTTTGTTACTATAAGAAGAGAATAATTTGCAATGTTCTTTCATAAGAAATAGAGAGTGTTCTTTAAACATATCTTTGGATAAAGGTAAATTCAAGATTTGCTCTATCTTCTTATTATAATGATTCTCAGATGGTTCGGGAATTTGAGATAATTCACCTAATGCTTTAGCTACTTCTAAATCAATAGCATTTTCATTAGCATATTTGGTGCTGTTTAGAACTGGAAATTGGGCTTGAGTATCATTATCAAATGGAACATATCCATCAAAATCACCCATAAAGCACTCATAATAGCACATGAATCCAGGAATATCTTTATTCTGGATTTCGTATAATTTCTTAAAATATTTATTTGTCATTATTGTAATAATATATTCCTAATAATGCTGGCGGAATTACCCCACTTAATGGATTTTTAATAGCTTTACTAAATAAGCCGTTATTTCCATCAATAGCTTTAATTTGTTCATTTGGACCATATATTCTCCAATTACCTGTTGTTGATTCTACCACAAAGGTAGGAAATTTCGAGCAAATCACAACTTGCACCCGTTGCACCTGCTGACAGCATAGTTGTTGATTCTACCACAAAGGTAGGAAATTTCGAGCAAATCACAACTAATTTCTCCTATATATATGTTCATACTGTTGATTCCACCACAAAGTTGAAGATTTTACAGGGAGTCTGCTTAATAGACCGCACACTTGGTATGTCAGGAACTGCTGGAAGTAAAACATTTCAAAAAGCAAAAATACAGGCATGACCGTTGGATAATTATCAAAAATGCCGTAAATTTGCTGATTGAATAATAAATGCAGCATTATGGCAGAGAAATACATCAATCCACATACCGATTTCGGCTTTAAGCGCCTGTTCGGTTCTGAGTTCAACAAGGAGTTGCTTATCAGCTTTCTGAACGCCATGTTCCATGGCGAACAGAACGTGCAGGACGTAACTTATCTCAACTCCGAACAACTTGGTGACCGTGTGGATGCCCGCCGAGCCATCTTCGACGTATATTGCGAGAATGACAAGGGAGAGAAATTCATCGTGGAGATGCAGAACGTATACCAGGAGTTCTTCAAAGACCGCACCATCTATTATTCAA
>OOBZ01000375.1_pt1 | contig 36173 bp, 26 predicted proteins | sample 1671601 | NCBI WGS metagenome assembly OOBZ01 (sample SAMN06348173, study PRJEB24527) | human gut metagenome | biome: human gut; feature: ankylosing spondylitis patient; material: feces | host: Homo sapiens | place: China | collected 2015-10
AGAAGTCGTAGCTCTGCATGATCATGTAGTTGAACTCCAGGAAGCTGAGGCCCTTCTCCATGCGCTGCTTGTAGCACTCGGCCCGCAGCATGTTGTTCACGGAGAAGCAGCCGCCCACCTCGCGCAGCAGCTCGATGTAGTTCAGCGGCTTCAGCCACTCGGAGTTATACAGCATCAGCGCCTTGCCGTCGGAGAAGTCGATGAACTTCTCCATCTGGCGCTTGAAGCACTCCGCGTTGTGCTTGATGGCATCCTCGGTCAGCATCTGACGCATGTCGGTGCGGCCGGAGGGGTCGCCGATCAGCGTCGTACCGTCGCCGATCAGGGCGATGGGCTTGTTGCCCGCCATTTGCAGGCGCTTCATCAGGCACAGCGCCATAAAGTGGCCAACGTGAAGGCTGTCCGCCGTGCAGTCAAAGCCGATGTAGAAGGTGGCCTTGCCGTTGTTGACCATCTCGCGGATCTCTTCTTCATTTGTGACCTGTGCGATCAAACCGCGGGCCACCAGTTCCTCATAAATACCCATAGCTTCAATTTCCTTTCTGTATGTTCATTTGTTTTCTTGTGACAGGGAATAAAAAACGCCCCCTGTCATCTCGACAGAGGGCGATGCAGACGCTCGCGGTACCACCTCATATTCGCCATGCCCTCACGGACATGGCCTCGTCGGGTGCTGACACACCCTATCGCTGTAACGGGCGAACCCGACACAACCCTACTGATCCATTCAGAAGTTCGGGAGGCTGCTCCAGGATGTATTCACACGGTCCGCCCTCTCCTCCTTACACCACCCGGAGGCTCTCTTGGCAGGCGCAGAAGCGTGCTACTTCTTCCCTTCATCGCTGTTGCGGTATCAAGTTGAGGTTATTGTAGCAGATTTTCCCCGTTTGTCAACCATTATTTTTCACGTTAAGAAAAAATATTTCATAGTCCCTGCCGGAATGCCTCCGCCTGGGCCAGCAGCTCCTCCGCACCGTCCAGCATAGTCTGAGACACGTGGCTGCCGCCAGTGAGCCGCGCCAGCTCCTGCCGCCGCTGCTCCCGGTCCAGCCGCCGCACCTCTGTATAGGTACGTCCGTCCCGCTCCCCCTTTTCCACGGAGAAGTGGGTGTCGGCCATGGCGGCCAGCTGGGGCAGATGTGTCACGCACAGCACCTGCTTGCGGCGGCTGATACGGGCCATCTTCTCTGCCACCTTCTGGGCGGCACGGCCGCTGACGCCGGTGTCTACCTCGTCGAACACCAGGGTAGACACCTTGTCCTGCTCGGAAAGCACATTCTTCATGGCCAGCATGATACGGGCCAGCTCACCGCCGGACGCGATCTTGTGGATAGGCCGCAGCTCCTCACCCACGTTGGCGGACATGAGAAACCGCACCGTGTCCGCGCCGTCGCTGTCCAGCAGTTTTTCCGCAAAATCCACCGCAAAGCGGATCTTGCCCATATCCAGCTGCCGCAGCTCCTCCAAAATCTGTGCGCTGAGGCGCTCTGCCGCCGTTTTCCGCGCATCGGACAGCGCCTGCGCCGTCTGGCGGGCCGCTTTCTCCGCCGCCGTCAGCTCCCCGGCCAAGCGGGCCAGCGTATCGCCGGCATATTCGATCTGCTCCAGCTCCGCCTCGCAGCGGGCCTGGTAGTCCAGCATATCCTCCACCGTCGCGCCGTACTTCTTCTTCAGGCGGTACAGCTGATCCAGCCGACCCTCCACCCGATCCAGCTCACCGGGCGAAACGTCCAGTTCGCTCCGCTTGTCCTCCACACCGGCGGCGATGTCGTATGCCTCGCTATACAGCTCACCCAGCCGCTCATAGAGCTTGCCGAAGCCGTCGTCCAGATGCCGCACACCGCCCAGCGCGTCGTGGGCCTGCCGCAGCGCACTCAACGCGCCGCCGCCGTTATCATCCCCGTTGAGGGCGTAGTCCGCCTCCGCCGCCGCCGACAGAAACTTCTCCGCGTTACGCAGAAGCCCCCGGCGGCTGTTCAGCTCCTCCTCTTCGCCGGGCCGCAGCTTTGCCCGTCGCAGCTCCTCGATCTGATAGCGCAGCGTGTCCACGCGGCGCTCTTTCTCCGCCTCGTCCATCTCCAGCGACTGCATCTGCCGCCGTATAGCTGTAAAGTGTTTATACTTCTCATCGTATGCGGCTAAAAGGCTTTCCGTTTTTCCAAAGCTGTCCAAATACACCAGATGCTGCTCCTCATCCAACAGCGCCTGTCCGTCGTGCTGCCCATGGATATTCAGCAGCCGTCCGCCCAATGCCTTCAGCTGGCTCACGGTGACCGGCCGTCCGTTGACCCGGCAGACGTTCTTTCCGTCGCTGTGTATCTCCCGCTGGAGCAGCAGCGTGCCATCCGCTTCCGGTACGATACCCAGCTCCTCTGCCAAGGCGCTGTCTACGCCGGAAAACGTTGCGCTCACAAAGGCCTTGTCCGCGCCGGTGCGGATCAACTCCCGGCTGGTGCGCTGGCCCAGCACGGCACTGAGGGCGTCGATGACGATGGACTTACCCGCGCCCGTCTCGCCGGTCAGCGCATTGAAGCCCCCCTCGAAAGAGATGTCCGCCTCCTGAATGATGGCAATATTCTCGATGTGCAGCAACTCCAGCATGCAAAGCCCTCCTCAGTGCAGCATCTGCCGCACCTGCTCACAAAAATCCGCCGCGTGACTGCTGTCGTGGAACACCAGCAGCACCGTATCGTCGCCGGCCAGCGTCCCCACGATGTCCGTACCCTCCATGTTGTCCAATGCAAAGGCCGCCGCGTTGGCCATACCGTTCAGCGTTTTCAGAACGGCCAGATTCTGTGCATTTTCCACCGTCAGCACGCACTCCCGGAAGATGGTACGCAGCTTCTCCTCGAAGTTCAGCCGCGTTTTCTGCTCCGACACGGCATAGCGGTAGTTCCCGCGTCCGTCCGGCACCTTCAGAAGGTGCAGCTGCTTGATGTCCCGGGACACAGTCGCCTGGGTGCAGGCGAACCCACGTTGGGCCAAAAGCTGCATCAGCTGCTCCTGGGTCTCCACCGTCTCCTCCTCGATGACCTGTAAGATCATGGACTGCCGGTCATTTTTCATGCTTCAGTACCTCCATGCCCATTTTGGAATCCAGTATTTCGCAGAAGCTCTTCTTGCTCAGCCGCACCAGCTTTGTGACGAACCTGGACTGCCGCACCCGCACCTTGTCGCCGTTTTTCAGGGAAAAGGCCTTGCCGCCGTCTACGGAGAGATACACAAACTTCCGGTTGGCATCCGCCGCCTCGATGGTGATGGTGTGATCCGGCGACAGCACATAGCTGCTGGCCCGGGTGGAGTGGGGGCAGATGGGCGTCAACAGCAGATTGCGGGCCGTAGGCTCGACGATAGGCCCGCCCGCGGCCAGGGAATAGCCGGTAGACCCGGTGGGTGTGGAGACGATCGCGCCGTCGCCGGTGATCTTCGTCAGCCGTCCCTCCTCCGTGGCCACGTCCAGCCGCACCACGCGGGCCACGCTGCCCTTGGAGATCACACCGTCGTTCAGGGCGATGTTGTTGTAGACCGGCTTGCCGTCCCGCAGCACCGTCACATCCAGCATCATCCGTGACTCCACGCTGAAGGACCAGTCCTTCAGATCATGCAGCCGCTCCAGCTCGTTCTGCTCCAGCTCGGACATAAAGCCCAGGCTGCCCAGGTTGATGCCCAGCACCGGCACGCCGTGGAGCGCCACCGTCCGGGCCAGGTGCAGGATCGTGCCATCGCCGCCGAAGGCGATCAGCAGGTCGGCCCGTTTGATCTCCTGCTGCAGCTGCCGGATGGGCACGCCCAGCTGGTCGTCGTAGCCCTCCCTACTGAACGGCAGACACACCACCGTTTCAAAGCCGATGCCCTCCAAAATCTCCTTGGAGCGCTTGGCCACCTTCAATTCGCTGTCCCGATAGGGATTGGGGCATAAGATCACTCGCTTCATGCTTCCCCGTGCGCCTCCTTCAAATCGCTGTGCGAGGCGTCTACCAACGCCCTCAGATCGGGGATGCAGTCCGCGCCCCCGTTCTTTTTCAAATAACCCAAATATTCGATGTTCCCCTCCGGTCCTCGGATAGGAGAATATGTAATACCAAGTACTGTAAAGTTATTTTCCTTTGCGTGAACAAGAAAACCTTCCAGCACCTCCAGATGCACCTTCGGGTCGCGGACGACCCCTTTCTTCCCCACCTTTTCCCGTCCTGCCTCGAATTGCGGCTTGATCAGACAGGCGATCTCGCCGTCCTCCCGCAGCAGCCCGTACAGTGCCGGGAAAATCAGCTTCAGGGAGATGAAGCTCACGTCGATGGACGCAAAGTCCAGCTCCTCCGGGATCTCCTCACGGGTGAGGTAGCGGGCGTTGGTGCGCTCCAGACACACCACCCGCGGGTCACTGCGCAGCCTCCAGTCCAGCTGTCCATAGCCCACATCCACCGCGTAGACCCTGGCCGCGCCGTTCTGCAGCATACAGTCCGTAAACCCGCCGGTGGACGCACCGATGTCGGCACAGATCTTGCCCTCTATCGTGATGGGAAAAGCAGCCATGGCCTTCTCCAGCTTCAGGCCGCCCCGGCTCACATACCGCAGCGCATGGCCGCGCACCTCCACGGCGGCATCCTCCGCCACCGGCGTACCGGGCTTGTCTGAGCGCTGTCCGTCCACGAACACCAGCCCCGCCATGATGGTGGTCTGGGCCTTCTGCCGGCTCTCACACAGGCCGCGCTCCGTCAAAAGCACGTCCAGCCGTATTTTCTTACTCATGTGATACCTCCCTGACCGCCTGGGCGATGCCCTGGGCGTCCAGCCCCAGCGCCTGCCACAGCTCAGATACCGTCCCCTGGGACGGCAGCACGCTGCCTGCATTCCGCAGCAGCAGCTTTGCATGTATACCGCGCTCCGCCAGCACCGCGGCCAGCCGCTCTCCGGCACAGCCGGTCCGGAGCTGGTCCTCCGCCACAACGATATGCGACGCGCCTGCCAGGGCCGCGCAGATCGCCTCCGCGTCCAGCGGCGCGACACGGTTCAGCTTCACCACCCGGAGGTCGATGCCTTCCCCCTTCAGCAGCTCCGCCGCCGCCAGCGCCTGCCCGGTCAGGATACCGTATGTCACGACAGCGGTCTTGCCGCCGCCGAACACCGTTACGCTCCCGTCGCCGCAGTCGCCCTGATAGCCGCACTCCCCGCCCCGGGGATACCGCACGGCCACCGGCCCTTTTTCCTCCAGCACTGCCCGCCGCAGCATACGCCGCAGCTCCGCGAAGCTGGCCGGGGCATATACCGTCATCCCCGGTATCTGCGGCAGATAATCGATGCAGCCGTGGTGCGTCTCACCGTCCGCGCCCACCAGGCCGCAGCGATCCACGCCCAGCACCACGTGCAGCTTCTCCAGCGCCACGTCCTGCACCAGCATATCGTAGCCACGCTGCAGGAAGCTGTCATACACGGCGAACACCGGGGTCAGACCCTGCTTGGCCATACCGCCGGCCATCGCCACCGCGTGGCCCTCGGCAATGCCCACGTCGAAAAACCGCCGGGGGAACATACAGGCGAAGCCGGTCAGCCCCGTGCCTTCTCCCATAGCGGCGGTGATGGCGCACACGCGCTCATCCTCCCGGGCCAAAGATGTCAGCGTCTGGCCGAACACGGAAGAAAACGTCTCCCCCGCCGCTTTTTTCTCCCGCCCGGTCGCCGGGTCAAACGGCCCTACACCGTGAAACCGCTCCGGCTCGCGCTGCGCCGGCTCGTAGCCGCTGCCCTTCACCGTGTGAACGTGTACCAGCACGGGCCGTTTTTCCTCCCGCGCCGCCTGCAATACAGCGGTGAGCCGCGCCACATCGTGGCCGTCCACCGGCCCCATATAGGCAAACCCCATATCCTCGAACATGGTGCTCACCGGCGGCAGCAGCGACTTTTTCAGAGCCGTCTTTACCTCGTGGCTCAGTCCGTACAGCGCACTGCCGCCCGGCAGCCGCGACAGCGCCTCCCGATACCTTCTCTTGAACTCATAATACTCCGTCGTGGTACGCACCTTGGACAAGTGCCGTGACAGCCCGCCCACATTGGCATCGATAGACATTCCGTTGTCATTCAGCACCACGATGAGCCGCTCACCGCTGCCGCCGGCGTCGTTCAATCCCTCAAAGCTGAGGCCGCCGCCCAATGCGCCATCGCCGATCACCGCCAGCACATGGTAATCCTGGCCCAGCAGCGTCCGTGCCCGGGCCATGCCCAGTGCCACGGACACGGAGTCCGACGCATGACCCGCCATAAAGGCATCGTGTTGGCTCTCATAGGGCTTGGGAAAGCCCGACAGTCCGCCAAACTGCCGCAGCGTGCCGAACAGCTCCCGCCGCCCGGTCAGCGCCTTATGGACATAGCACTGGTGTCCCACGTCGAACACCAGCCGGTCACTGGCGGTGTCGAACACCCTGTGGATGGCCACGGTCAGCTCCACCGCTCCTAAATTTGACGCCAAATGCCCGCCGGTGCGGGACACCTGCTCCACCAAAAACCGGCGCAGCTCGCCGCAAAGACGCTCCGTATCCGCATCTGACAGGTGCTTCACATCCGCCGGACTCTGTATGGTCTCCAAGATCAATTCTTTCTACCGTCCTTCACTCTGCCGGCGTCACAAAAGTACCCGCCGTTTCAAGTTTATTCGAATTGCAATTATAGCACATTCCACACCCGTTTACAACTATTTACAAGTTTTTATACAGAATGAATATGCAGAATATCCTGCATAACCATGCCCGCCATGCTGCTTTGTTTCCGCTTTGTAACGATTTTTGCAGTACAGTCTGCTACTATTTTGTCAAGTACTTCAGAAAGGATCGTGGTATTGTGACCAGGCAGAAAAAGAAACGGCTCATTATCAGCTGCGCCATCGCTGCCGCTGTGGCCGCAGCGCTGCTGCTGTACCTGATGCCCCGCCGGGTAGACAGGGCGATGCATCTCCCTGCCGCATCGGAGGATGTGCAGTCCGTCAAACTTGTCAAATTTATCAGTGTTTTTGCCCCAAAAATTACTCTCCGCAACTTTCAATACACGCTGGACAGACAGACCGACCCGGCCCTGATGGAGGAAGCGCTTCACTGGCTCTATTCCGCCCGCCTACGCTATCCGCTGCCGTCGGACGGCAGTCTGAACAGCGGCAGCACCGCCGCGTCCTATACGCTGTTTGCCTTTGCCGATGGCTGTGACACTGAGGTCATCCTCCTTTCCGGCGACGGCTACGCCGTGGTAGGCAATATGCGCTACCGGGTGAGCCAGAAGGACATAGCCAGTCTGACGCTGCTTTTCGACCGCCTCACCGCCGAATAAAATACGCACGGTCAAGTGCCTGTCCGCAGTTGCGGACAGGCACTTTTTTTGTGCCCGCGTCATAGAATATGGCTGTAACGAACCCCATAAGGAGGTCTCCCATGAACGAACAGGACATTATAAACAAGCTGAAAAGTGATCCCCGCGCTCTGCGATCCGTCATGCAGTCACAGGACGGTCAGGCGCTGCTGCGTATGCTGTCCGGCGGTGACAGTGCCGCCTTGGGAAAAGCGGCGCAGCAGGCCGCTATGGGGGATATGTCGGCCCTGTCCGCCATGCTCTCTCAGGTGCTGTCCAGCCCCCAGGGTGCGGAGCTGGTGCAGCGGCTGGAAAACAGGCTTCAGCAATAATACGACCACAAGGGAGGCGGCGGCGTGGATGACATCAACGAAAAACTGAATACGCTGCTGTCCGACCCCGACAGCATGGCCCGCATCATGCAGCTGGCCCAGCAGCTCTCCGGCGGCAGCGGCGGCCAGCAAACCGCCGCGCCACCGCCGCCGGCTGCACCTGTCCCACCTGCGCCGATGTCCAGCATCGACCCACAGCTCATCGCAAAGTTTCTGCCCCTCATACAGGAGTTTTCCAGGGATAACAGTCAAACCACCCAGCTGCTGTACGCTCTCCGTCCCTTTTTGAAGGACGGAAAGCAGGAGAAGGTGGAGCGGGCCGCCAAGCTGGCCCGGCTCATCTGCATCGGCAAGCGTTTCCTCACGGAAGGCGGTGGTTTGCTTGTATAACCGCTATGTCCGGGGCGATGACGGCAATTACGCCCGCGTGCCGTTTGACGATGCACCGCCCCCTCCGTCCCCTCCGCGCCAAAGCAGTGGGTCTCCGCCACCGCCGCCGCCCCAGGGTGCGCCGGAGCGCGGGTTTTTCAACGACCTGCTGGGCAAGCTGCATCTAAGTGACCTGGACGCAGGCGACCTGCTGCTCCTCTTCCTCCTGTTCTACCTCTCCAAGCAAAAGGCAGACGAGGAACTGCTCATCGCCATCGGGCTGCTGCTGATCTTGTAGCTGGAAATCATTGCATTTGCAAAAAGGTTACAAAACGGTTACAATGTACCCATCCTTGCAAGGGACACTACACATAGGAGGTCACAGTATGTTCTGCAATTTCGACTGCGCTTCCCTGCTGAAGCTGCTGTGCGGTTTCTTCGGCAAGTGCTGACGTATATACGCACATGAAAATATCCCCTGACCGTTATGGTCAGGGGATATTTTGCGTGTAATGATAATTTACTTTACAGCTTCGGCCACCGCTACGGCCACGGCCACGGTCGCGCCGACCATGGGGTTGTTGCCCATGCCCAGGAAGCCCATCATCTCCACGTGCGCGGGGACGGAGGAGGAGCCTGCGAACTGGGCATCGCTGTGCATACGGCCCATGGTGTCGGTCATGCCGTAGCTGGCAGGACCGGCGGCCATGTTGTCGGGGTGCAGCGTGCGGCCCGTGCCGCCGCCCGAAGCCACCGAGAAGTACTTCTTGCCAGCCAGCACGCGCTCCTTCTTGTAGGTGCCGGCAACGGGGTGCTGGAAGCGGGTAGGGTTGGTCGAGTTGCCCGTGATCGACACGTCGACGTCCTCCTTCCACATCACGGCCACGCCCTCGCGCACGTCGTCGGCGCCGTAGCAGCGTACCTTGCCGCGAAGTCCGATCGAGTAGGGGGTCTCCTTGACGATCGCCAGCTCGCCCGTGTAGTAGTCGAACTTGGTCTGCACGTAGGTGAAGCCGTTGATGCGCGAAATGATCTGTGCGGCGTCCTTGCCCAGGCCGTTGAGGATCACGCGCAGCGGATTCTTGCGCACCTTGTTGGCCATTTCGGCGATCTTGATGGCGCCCTCGGCTGCGGCGAACGATTCGTGGCCGGCCAGGAAGGCGAAGCACTGCGTCTCCTCGCGCAGCAGACGTGCGGCCAAGTTGCCGTGGCCGATGCCCACCTTGCGGTCGTCGGCTACCGATCCGGGAATGCAGAACGCCTGCAACCCCTCGCCGATCGCCTCGGCGGCGTCGGCCGCATTCTTGCAGCCCTTCTTGATGGCGATGGCGGCGCCTACGACATAGGCCCACTTGGCGTTCTCGAAGCAGATCGGCTGCGTCTCCTCGCAGGTCTTGTAGGGATCGAGCCCCTTCTCGGCACAGATCGCCTTCGCGTCTTCCACGCCGTTTATCCCGTACTGAGCAAGTACAGCGTTGATTTTATCAATTCTGCGCTCGTAGCTTTCAAACAAACTTGCCATATCTCAATTTCTTATTATTCGGTTAAACAACGGTTATTCGTGACGCGGATCGATGTACTTCTTGGCCTCGGCGAAACGACCGTAGCAGCCCTTGGCCTTTTCGAGCGCCTCCTTGGGATCGATGCCCTTCTTCACGAAATCCATGAACTTGCCCAGATGCACGAACTCGTAGCCGATCACCTCGTCGTTCTCGTCGAGCGCCATGCGGGTGCAGTAGCCTTCGGCCATTTCGAGGTAGCGCGTGCCCTTGGCCAGCGTGCCGAACATCGTGCCCACCTGGCTGCGCAGGCCCTTGCCCAGGTCTTCGAGCGAAGCGCCGATGACCAGGCCGCCCTCCGAGAAGGCCGACTGGGTACGACCGTAGACGATCTGCTTGAACAGCTCGCGCATGGCCGTATTGATCGCGTCGCAGACCAGGTCGGTGTTGAGCGCTTCGAGGATGGTCTTGCCCGGCAGGATCTCCGATGCCATGGCGGCCGAATGCGTCATGCCCGAGCAGCCGATCGTCTCGACGAGCGCCTCCTGGATGATGCCGTCCTTGACGTTGAGCGTCAGTTTGCAGGCACCCTGCTTGGGCGCGCACCAGCCCACACCGTGCGTCAAACCCGATATGTCCTTGATCTCCTTGGCTACAACCCACTTGCCCTCTTCGGGGATCGGTGCGGATTCGTGATTTGCACCCTTCTTAACGCAACACATCTGTTGCACTTCGTGTGAATAAATCATAACCGTTAAATTTTATTGAAATTCGTTGAACGTGTAACTGTATTCCGCCGCAAAGGTAGTAATTTTGTTCGGTTCCCGCCACAGAAAACGGCGATTTTTCACTAATTTCGCCCCTCGAACGAATACTCCGGAACATGGTGATTCTCCCCGCAACCGAGGCCGATTTGCAGGCCGTCGTCGAACTCGTCGCCCAGGGGCGCGCGGCATTGGCCCGTCAGGGCGTCGACCAGTGGCAGGACGGCTATCCCTCGCCGGAGACGATCCGGCGCGACCTGCTGCGCGGCGACGGACGCATCGTGCGCATCGACGGTGCGGCGGCCGCCTACGCCGCCTTCGTCTTCGACGGCGAACCGGCCTACGACCGGATCGAGGAGGGCAGCTGGGCCGCCGAAGGGCCTTATGTGGCGGTGCACCGGCTGGTCGTGGGCGAGCGCTTCGTGCGGCGGGGAGTTGCCGCCGCGTTGCTGCGCGAAGCCGCCCGCGAGGCGCTCGTGCGCGGCATCCGCTCGTTCCGCATCGACACGCATCCCGACAACGGGCTCATGCGTGCGCTGCTCGTGAGGGAGGGGTTCGCCTGTCGGGGCAAGGTGCGTTACGAAGCCGTGCGGCTGGCTTACGAGAAGCCGATCCTCGGCTGATCCGACCGTCGGTTCCCTCGCTTGGGCGGGGTGTTTGCCTGCGGTCGCTCCTGCGGCGGCACAGGACTTTTCGGAAACGTGCAATGCGCTTTGCGAGAATGATTTTGTGAAAGAAAAAGGCCGCAATATTTCCGAATTCAGTCTACTTTTTCTATTTTTGATTCGACTTTTCGACGATAGTCGTTCGGCCGTGCCGGCTATCCTTCCTGTTCAACGCATCCCTGCGGCAAGGTGCATTAATTTTAATCTTATGAGATTCAAACATTTACTTGCTATTTTCTCCTGTCTGTTTCTGACGACCGGTTTCTTCGCGTGCAGCGACGACGATTCCGTACCCCCCCCCTCGATTACCGTGGAACCGGCCGAAGGACTTGTCTTCGAGGCTGAAGGCGGTACGCAGCGGCTTAGCGTGGAGGCGCAGGGCGGTGTATGGACCGTGGAGAAGAGCGACGCATGGATCACCGTTGCGGCCGATGCGGCTGCCGGCCGGATCGAAGTGACCGTCGGCCTGTGCGACGATACGCAGGGACGCAACGGCACGGTCACGGTGCTGGGCGGTGCGGAACCCGTCGTGGTGAAGATTGTGCAGAAGGGCGTGGTTCCCGTGTTGACAGTTACGCCGACTCAGTTGGATTTCGACGATCCCGACGCTGCTTTCAAAATCGTGGAAGTTACCGCATCGCATGTGGAATGGCAGGTGGAACAGTCTGCCGAGAAGTGGATTACGGCCGAGGCCGACCGCGAAGCCGGAACGATCCGCGTCAGCGTGGAGGAGAATACCGACGCTGCGCCGCGCAACGGTACGTTCCGGATCACGGGCGAGGGCGTGGAGCCGGTGACGGTGACCGTCACGCAGCCGCAGGCGGTCCCCTTCTGGGAGCGCTCGATCGCTTACCGTATGGGGTATCAGGGTGCGGTCAAGAGCGTCGGCCGGCACATCGATCTGGTGAATAACGACGGAGAAGTGGAGCTCTACGATCTGCAATTCGACAAGGCGGGCAACCTCACGCAGTTCACGCGCGAGGAGGATGCGATGACCGTCACGGTCGCCTACGACGACAGGAACCGCATCACCGAGATCGCGGCCAAGGCGTCTGAATACGATTTCTCGCTCCTGCTGGAATACGGCGCGCACGGCAAGTATATCCCGACGTTCGAGGTGTTCGAATACGATCTCGACGAGATGTTCCCCGTTGATTTCCGTGTCTGGATGCCTTTCCTTATCAAGGATCTCGCGGTGTTGAAGGTGCGCGACCGGCTGCTTGCCGACAACAACCTCGACTACCGTTTCACGGTTGAGGGCGACAGGGCGACGCTGGACTGCTGCCTCGAAACCGGTGAAAGCTGGTATCCCGAATACTATACGATCGATTTCGCGGGCGACTACCCGAAACAACTCGACAGCGAAGGCGCTGAGTATGCCACCTACGAGATCGATGCGCCGAGCGGCAAGATCCAGAGGCAGACGATGCACTCCTACTACGAGATCGCCTTCGAGCGTGCGCTCGACCGCCGTAATACGATCTCGCGTGCCGTCTACGGCTCCTACGACATGACGATGACCTACAACGAGCAGTTGGATGTCGCCAAACGTACCATGAATGCAGGTTCGGACGGCATGTATCCGCTCACGGCGACCTATGCCTATGACGAGACGGGCAACTGGACGCAAACCACGATCACTCCCGAAGGCGGTTCCCCCGTAACGGCCAGCCGGACGATCGACTATTGGGAGTAAACTTCCCGACCGGCGGCAGGCAGGAGGACTCCGGCAGGTTCTCCTGCCTGCTCTCTTTTACCTTACGCGAAACATACGGATGAAAACGACCTACACCCACCTGCTGTTCGACCTCGACGGTACGCTGACCGACCCCATGGAGGGGATCACACGATCGGTGCAGTACTCCCTGCGCCATTTCGGCATCGAGGTGACCGACCTGCGCAGCCTGACGCCCTTCATCGGGCCGCCGCTGGCCGAGTCGTTCCGCGAGTTCTACGGCTTCGACGACGGACGCATCCCCGAGGCGATCCGCCTGATGCGCGAATATTTCAGCGAACGGGGCTGGCGCGAGAACCGCCTCTACGACGGGATGCCGCAGCTGCTCGAACGTTTGTGCGCATCCGGACTTACGCTGGCGGTCGCCACGTCGAAACCGGTCGTGTTCGCCCGGCGCATTCTCGACCATTTCGATCTGGCGCGCTACTTCGCCTTCGTGGGCGGCGCCGAACTCGACGGCAGCCGGCAGGCCAAAGCCGACGTGATCGCCCATGTATTGCAGGGGTTGGGCGGCGTCGATCCGGCGACTTGCCTGATGATCGGCGACCGGCGCCACGACGTCGCGGGAGCGGCCGCCGCCGGCATGGATTCGTGCGGCGTGCTGTGGGGCTACGGAAGCCGTGCGGAGCTGACCGGGGCCGGAGCGACCCGTATCGCCGCCGACCTCGGCGAGTTGGAACGGATCGTAACCGGTCGGTGAGCGGCAGCGGCCCGTGCGCTACTCCTGCCGGACGGCCTCGAAGAAGGGCTTCATGCGCTGCGGGTCGCCCACTGCCCAAACTACGTCGCCCGCACGGAGCCGTTCGCCGGCGGAGGGATTCGTCACCGGCCCTTCGGGGCGTTCGATGCCCAGCACCAGCGCCGAGGCGCGGCGGCGTACCTCCGCTTCGCCGAGCGTCGTACCGTCGAGCGCCGACCGGGCAGGCAGGGTGTAGGAACCTATCCGCAGAGCCGTGGCGGTCTTCTCTTCGCGGCGGCGTTTGCGTTCCGACCGCTGTTCGTCCAGTACGCGGTGGAAGATGCGGAACTCTTCGTCGGTGCCTACGACCGTCAGACGATCGTAGGGAAAAAGCATCGTATGGCCGTCGGGGAGTTGCAGTCGGCGTTCGCCGCGGCGGATGGCCACGACCGTGACGCCGTAGCGGCGGCGGAAGTCGATCTCGCGGAGCGTCCGTCCTGCGACGATCGATTCGGCCGCGACGCCGAATTCGGCCATGTGGAGCTGCTCGAACGGCAGCTGCCCTTCATTCAGCGGCCGTTCTGCATCGGCCGTGTCGTCGCCGCCGAAGTTCTCGCGCAGACGCTCCTCCATTTCGAACGAACGGCGGCGGAGCCGTTTCGAGAAGACGATGCCGGTGAGCAGCGCCAGCGACACGGCGAAGCCCATGCCCGAAGCGGTGTCGAACAGCGACGCCACGACGGTCATCAGAATCCCGATGCAGAGCAGGCATTTGATGAGAATGAGCGAGACGAGCGGCCCGCGGTTGAATTTGCTGTCGTTCCACAGCTGTCGGAATTCGGGCGAGCGGTTGCCCTGCCGGAGCACGACGAGCAGGATCGGCGCCAGCACGGCGAGGATCGCCGCCAGACTCACCGCAGCGCCCGTCCGACCCGGAATCCGCGCCTCGATCCACGGTGCGGCGTAGCGCAGGAAGGCCGCTTCGGCGAAGATGCAGAAGACCAGATAGAGTGCGCCGGGCAGCATCATGCGCCGCAGCAGCCGCAGCCAGGTGTTGTGGCGGCTTTCGGGGCCTGCGCCCGATGCGTAACGCGCCAGCGACCGCTGCCATTTGGCAGGCAGGTGCCGTTCGAGATAGTCGCAGGCGGGGTCGGCGGCCCGCATCATGTAGGGCGTCAGGAAGGTCGTGACGACCGATACGGCCACGATGACGGGATAGAGGTAGTCGTCGGTCACGTGTAGCGTCGTGCCCAGGGTGGCTATGATGAAGGCGAACTCGCCGACCTGCGTGAGCGAGAATCCCGACTGCACGGCTACGCGCAGCGGTTGTCCCGATACGAGCACGCCGAGCGTGGCGAAAGTCGCCTGTCCGGCGAGTACCACGACCGTGAGCAGCACGATGGGGCCGGCGTAGCGCACGAGCAGCGCCGGTTCGATCATCATGCCTACCGAGACGAAGAAGATCGCGCCGAAGAGGTTCTTGACCGGTTCGACCAGTCGTGTGATCCGTTCGGCTGCGACCGTTTCGGCCAGGAGCGATCCCATGACGAAGGCGCCGAGTGCAGCCGAGAAACCGGCCTTGACGGCGATCATCACCATCCCCAGACACAGGCCGAGCGCCACGATGAGCAGCGTTTCGTCGTTGAGCAGCCGTTGCAGCCGTTTGAGCAGCGTGGGGATCAGGTAGATGCCCAGCAGCGACCAGAAGATCAGGAAGGCTCCCAGTTTGAGGATGCTGCCCAGCATCTCGGCGCCTTCGAACTGCTTGCTCACGGCCAGCGTCGAGAGCAGCACCATCAGCACGACGCCCACCAGATCCTCGACCACGAGGATGCCCAGCACCACGCCCGTGAAGCGCTGTCCGCGCAGCCCCATGTCGTCGAAGGCCTTGAAGACGATCGCCGTCGACGACATCGAGAGCATCCCTCCCAGGAAAATGCTGCTCATGTGGGAGAAACCCAGCGACATGCCCGTGCCGTACCCCACGAACATCATTCCCGCCACGATCGTCACGGCGGCCGTGACGGCCGTGCCGCCCACGCTCAGCAGTTTGCGGAACGAGAATTCGAGTCCCATGGCGAAAAGCAGGAAGATGACGCCGATGTCGGCCCACACGCGGATGCTCGACGCATCGGAGACGGTCGGGATGAACGATACCGAAGGGCCTGCCAGCACGCCGGCCACGATGTAGCCGAGGATGACGGGTTGGCGCAATCCCTTGAAGACGAGCGTAGAACAGCCGGCGGCGACGAGGATGATCGCCAGGTCGGAAATGAGCGGTGCGATGGCGGACATGGGGCGTAGGTTGAACCGGTCGGAGGCCGCGGGCGGGCCGTAGGGTGCCGTCGCCGCCGGCCGGAGGTTTCCGACTGCAAAGATAGGCAATCGGATGCAATGTTGTGCGCGCGGTGCGCGCTTCCGCGGAAAGAGGATTCGTTGCGCGAAGCGCTGCGGCGCTTCGAACGAACGATTCCCTCGTTCCGGACGGAACGAGGGAATCGTCGCCTTTCATTCTCGATTCGATCGCACGGGGGTTAGACGGCCTCCACCACCGTCACCTCGATACCCTGACTGCGCAGTTGCGCGAGGGTGTGGGGCGAGACGTTGCTGTCGGTGATGATCTGGTCTACGTCGCTCAGGTCGCAGATTTTGCTGAACCCGCGGCGGCCGAACTTCGAGCTGTCGGCCAGCACGATCGTTTTCTGTGCGGTGCGGATCATGGCGCGGTTGAGGCCCGCCTCCATGAGGTTGGTCGTCGAGAGCCCGTATTCGAGGTCGATACCGTCCACGCCCAGGTAGAGTTTGCTGCACGAGAAGTCTTGCAGCATCCGTTCGGCATAGACCCCGACGGCCGAAACCGAGGTGTTGCGCACCATGCCGCCCAGCTGCACCACGTCGACGTTGTGGTCGCGCACGAGGATCGGGACGATGTTGACCGCCGAGGTGATGACCGTCAGCCGCCCCTGCGCCTTGATCTCGCGGGCCAGGAAGAGCATCGTGGTTCCCGACGCGATGAGGATCGAGTCGTCGGGCGTGACGAGCGACGCGGCGCGGATGCCGATGGCACGCTTCTCGGCGGCGTTGTGTTTCTCCTTTTCGTTGACCGGACGGTCGTTGATATAGGGATTGATCAGAATGGCGCTTCCGTGGGCGCGGTAGAGCATCTTCTTCTCTTCGAGCAGCGTGAGATCCTTGCGGATCGTCACCTCCGAGACTTTGAGCCGTTCGGCCAGAGCGGCGACGCTTACCGAGCCCTGCTGTTGCAGCAGATCCATGATGAAATCGTGTCTTTCGGCCAATGTCATAATCGTATCATTAGGTATATATTCAAACAAAAATAGTGATTTTCTCGGAATCGGTCAAGCGAAATCCGAAATTGTTGCTCCTTTCTCTGTTACTGCGCGCGCATGTGCGCTTCGTTCGTTCCGGATATTCGGTGGGCTGCGCACCTTTTTTCCCGCGGCGGGCTGTCGGGGGGGCTTCCGCTGCCGGAATGGCGGGAGTTCGGGAGCGGGAATACTCCGAAACACAACGGAAACCAATCCGGGATTCTCTTTTCTTGCACTTCGGGTTGACAAGATCGAAAGAATTGATTACCTTTGCCTTTCGGGTAACCGCAAAACCCGCGGGGAGCCGGCAGGTCGCCGGGCCTTCGCAAACCGCTAACCTGACTTACGACATGCAAAGTTTTACACCTGAAGTACAGAAACGCTTCAAGTACTGGCAGATGCGCACGCTCATCGCCACGATGATCGGTTATGCGCTCTTCTATTTCGTCCGCAAGAACTTTTCGCTGGCCATGCCGGGGCTCGAAGCCGACCTGGGTATTTCGAAAACCAGCCTGGGTATTTTCCTTACGCTCAACGGGCTGGTCTACGGCCTTTCGCGTTTCGTCAACGGTATTCTGGCCGACCGGCTCAACGCACGCTTCTTCATGGCCACGGGACTCGCGCTCTGCGCGCTGGCCAATTTCGCCTTCGGTTTCGGCGTCGACGTGAGCGAGTGGATCACGGGCGAGAGTTCGGGTTCGCAGTTCAACAATACGCTGATCCTCTTCATGGGCGTCATGTGGGTGGTCAACGGCATGTTGCAGGGGACGGGCTTCCCGCCCTGCGCGCGGCTGCTCACCCACTGGATTCCGCCCAAGGAGCTGGCCACCAAGATGTCGGTGTGGAACACCTCGCATTCGATCGGCGCGGGACTGGTCGTCATCCTCTGCGGCTACATCATGAGCCACATGGGCACGGGCGACGCCCATGTCGGCGCATGGCGCTGGTGCTTCTGGATTCCGGCGGGCATTTCGTTCGCCGGCGCGATCGGACTTTTCATTTCGCTGCGCGACACGCCCACTTCGGTGGGACTGCCCGAACTGCCCGGCACCGAGAGCAAAAAGAGCGGGGACGCTCCGTCGGCGGCCGACAAGGCCTTCCTGCGCCGCAAGGTCTTCGGCAATCCGCTGATCTGGATTCTGGCCTTCGCCAACTTCTTCGTCTACATCGTCCGTTTCTCGGTGCTCGACTGGGGCCCCACGCTGCTGAGCCAGTCCAAGGGGGTCAGCATGAGCCACGCCGGCTGGCTGGTGGCGATGTTCGAGATCGCCGGCATCGTGGGTATGCTGGTGGCCGGCTGGGCGACCGACAAGTTCCTCGGCGGACGCGCGCACCGCACCTGCGTCTTCTGCATGGCGGGTGCGGCGCTGTTCATCTTCCTCTTCTGGCAGCTGCCCGTCGGCGCGCCGCTGTGGCTGACGTTCCTCTTCCTGATGATGGCCGGTTTCTGCATCTACGGGCCGCAGGCGCTCATCGGCATCGCCGCCGCGCAGCAGGCTACCAAGAAGGCGGCCGCCACGGCCAACGGCTTCACCGGCCTGTTCGGCTACGCCTCGACGATCGTGTCGGGTGCCGGACTGGGCTATCTGGCGCAGCACTACGGCTGGAACCACGCCTACATCGCCATGATCGCCATGGCACTCGTCGGCATGGCGGTCTTCCTGCTGATGTGGGGCGCCGGACGCGACGGGTACGAGACGGACGCCGAATAACATCATCGGTCTGCGACGGTCGTTTTCTCGTTTCGGCGTAGTCCGGGCGAATTCGGGACTCGTGCTCGGCCTGGCGAAAACGTTTTGCATAGGACACAGGGGCGGGTGTATTCTCGGAATGCACCCGCCCCTGTCGGTTTTCGGGGCACGCCCGATCTTCGCGGAACCGCTTCGGCTTCTCTCTCCGACCGATTCCGGACGTCTCGGCCCGACCTCTCGCCGACGGTGAACACGGACTGCCCGCCAAGAGCCCCGCAAGGTGTTTTTGCGGATTGGAGTTTGGGTCTCCGATCGCGCTTGAAAAATAATCGGCATAAAATTTTGAAAAATGCCTGATTTTTTCATATATTTGCGCAAACGATTGTGCAAGCTCTCCGGCTTCGGTATCCTAATCTTCGATACGAAATCGGCCCCGCTCGGAAGGGCGGCCGGGCGGTGAAGGCTGCAAGAAGGCGCTTTCGGTCGGTGCGATGCGGAAGGGCGGGCGGTCGCGGAGGATTTTTATCCGGCTGTCTTGCATCGCGTTTTGTGCGGAACGGCGGTGCAGACGCCGTACGGGAAACCTGAACTGATCTAACCTGAATGTATATGAAGCGAATTTCTATGATTCTGTTTGCCGCGGCGCTGTTGCTGCCGTGGTGCGCCGGCGCCGCAGCGCCGGAGAAAGGGGCTGTCCCCGTCATTTTCGAGACCGACATGGGCAACGACATCGACGATGCGCTGGCGCTCGACCTGCTCTATAAGGGCATGGACGCCGGCCATATCCGTCTGATCGGCGTGAGTCTCAACAAACGCAGTTCGACCTCGTTCGAGTTCATCGACCTGATGAATACATGGTACGGCTATCCCGATATTCCGATCGCCTACACGCCCCGGGCGGTGGACAACAAGGATCGGGACTATACGACGCCCGTCTGCGAATTGAAGGCCTCCGACGGCAAACCGCTCTTCAAGCGCAGCCGCAAGCCCGGCAGCTGGGAGGATCCGGTGGCGATGTACCGCCGGCTGCTGGCGGCCGAGCCCGACAATTCGGTCGTGGTCGTCTCGGTGGGCTTTTCGGGCAATCTCGCGGCGCTGCTCGCCAGCGATGGCGACGACGTGTCGCCGCTCACGGGCCGCGAACTGGTGGCGCGCAAGGTGAAGTATTTTTCGGTCATGGCGGGCAGCTTCGGGGTGAAGAAGCGCGCCGAGTACAACGTCATCAACGACATTCCGGCCGCGCGCAAGTTCTTCGCAGAGTGCCCCTCGCCGATCGTGCTGACGCCCTTCGAGATCGGCAAGCAGGTGGTCTATCCCGGCCGCAGCATCGCCGAAGATTTCGGTTGGGCGGAGCATCATCCGATGGTCGAAGCCTACAAGGCCTATCACGAGATGCCCTACGACCGTCCTACGTGGGACGTGATCGCAACCTACTACGTCCTGCCGCACGAGCCGTCGTCGCTCACGCTCAGCATCCCCGGCCGCATTACGGTCGACGAGCAGGGCTTCATCTTCTTCACGCCCGACAAGGCGGGACAGCACCGCTACATCACCGCTTCCGACCGGCAGGCGGGCATGATTCTCGGTTATTTCCTGCGTGCGCTGCCCGAACGGCCGCTGCGTTACATGCGATAGTCTGAGCAAAGAGGCGCAGATGCACCTCGTCTGCACCTCTTTTTAACCTTAAAACTTCTTAAAATGGAACAATTAACCTCATTGAAACCGATGAGGCAGAGGGGGGGGGAATTCTACGACTCCTGTCCCTGGCTCTGTTGCTCGCCGTAGTTTCCGGGGAAGCCGCAAAGGCTCAGTCCCGGATGGTCGAAGGCACCGTTGTCGGTCGTGAAGGCAGTCAGGCCGCCGTGCCGTTGGTCGGCGTGGCGGTGGTGGTGAAGGGGTCGCTCCGAAACCATGCCGTCACCGATTTGCAGGGACGTTACTCGATCCGCGTCCCCTCTTCGACCGACACGTTGCAGTTTACCTATCTGGGTTATAAACCGTTGGAGCGGGTGGTCGGTTCGCGCACCCGCCTCGATGTGGAGATGCTCTCCGAATCGCAGCAGGTCGACGCCGTGGTGGTGACGGCGCTCGGACTGACGCGCAAGGAAAAAAGTCTGGGCTACGCCGTTTCGACGGTCGGCTCCGAAGACCTCAACAACACCGTCACGAACAACTGGCTCAACGGGATGGCCGGGAAGGTGGCGGGTCTGAATTTCGACACTTCGTCGGCCGGTCCCGGCGGATCGATTCGCGTGACGCTGCGCGGCGAGGGGTCGTTGGCTTATGACAAGAACGAAGCGCTGTTCGTTGTCGACGGCGTGCCGATCAACAGCGGCATGACCTCCAATACCGAGAACGGCTCCTACGGTAGCACCGTCAGTACGATCGATTACGGCAACGGCGCTTCGGATCTCAATCCCGACGATATCGAGTCGGTATCGGTCTTGAAGGGCCCCGCAGCCACGGCGCTCTACGGGTCGCGCGCAGCCAACGGTGCGATCATCATCACCACCAAGTCGGGACTCAAATCCGGAGGGCTGCGCGTGACATTCAATTCGAATGTCACGCTCGAACAGGCCGGTTTCTGGCCCGATTTTCAGGAGGAGTACGGATCGGGCGTCTATGAGTCGGCGCAGATCGACGGCGTGACCACGCCGCCCGAATACTCCTACTGGAACGTGGCGGCCGACAAGAGCGACACGGGGCAGAAGATCACCCGCTATCACGCCCGTTCGTCTTTCGGCGAGCGCTACGATCCCTCGAAGATGCGCTACATCTACTCGTCCCGCAACTGGGATACCGACGAGTATACGCGCAAACCGTGGGTGGCGCAGGACTGGTACAAAGGATTCTTCCGTACGGGCGTCACCTATTCCAATTCGATCTCCATCGAGGGCGGCAACGGCAAGGGCAATTCGGCCCGCGTGTCGTTCAAGGACATGCGCAACGACTGGATCGTCCCCAATACGGGTTACGAGAGCCAGAATCTCAGCTTCTCCTTCTCGACCCGCATTTCCAAGGCCGTTACCGTGAGCGGTAAGGCCAACTACTATCGCAAGAACAGCGACAATCTTCCTTCGGCCGGTTACAGCACGGCTTCGCCGCTCTATGCGCTGATCTGGAATCCTTCGTCGGTGAGCGTCGACGATATGTACGCCGAGTGGAGCGAAGGGCGTATCGCGGCCATGAATGCCGCAGGAACGACCGGATCGGGCAATCTGATCAACCCCAGCAGCGACAATCCCTATTTCATGGTTTACGAGCAGCTCAACACGCAGGATCGCGACCGCGTGTACGGCAACGTCTCGGTGAATGTCAATATCTGGCGCGAAAAGCTGACGCTCATGCTGCGCGGCGGCATGGATCTCAACAACGATTTTCGCACGCAGCGCAAACCGCAGTATTCGATCGGGCACACCAAGGGGTGGTACCGCGAGCAGACGGTGCGCAATTTCGAGATGAACACGGATTTCATGTTCAACTACAAGGACTCGTTCGGCGATTTCCATCTTTCGGCGGCGTTGGGCGGCAACCGGATGTATCAGAAATTCCAGAATGTGACGCAGACGGCCGAGAATCTTCAAGAACCCGACGTCTTTCTGCTGGTCAATGTCGACGGACGGTTGCTGTCGTCCAACACGCGGCGTGAAAAGGGGGTGAACAGCCTCTACGGTTATGTGAACCTCAGTTGGCGCGACATGCTGTTTCTGGATCTGACGGCACGCAACGACTGGTCGAGTACGCTGGCGCCGGGCAACAACTCCTATTTCTATCCTTCGGTGGGAGTCAGCTTCCTGCTGGACGAGGCGCTCGGTTTTCGGGAACGCGCACCGTGGGTCGACATGCTGAAACTGCGCGGATCGTGGGCCAATGTGGGCAACGATACCGACCCCTATCAGCTGACGGCCATTTACAGCAACAGCGATTTCCAGGGAGGCTATCGTCTTTCGAGCGCGATCCAGAACTACAACATCAAACCCGAGAACATCGAGAGCTGGGAGACCGGCATCGAAGCCCGTCTCTTCGGCGGACGCATCGGACTCGACGTGGCGTATTACGATTCGACGACGACCGACCAGATCATCACCGTTCCCGCCGACTGGGCCACGGGTGCGGCATCGAAACTCATCAATGCGGGCGAGGTCAACAACCGCGGTGTGGAGGTGGCGCTCGATCTGCGTCCCGTCGAGACGAAGAACTGGCGCTGGGACATCGGTCTCAACTGGTCGAAGAACTGGAACGAGCTGGTGGCGTTGGCGCCGGGCGTGGAGATGTGGCAGCTCAATTCGAAGCTGACGGTCGGCTCGACGGTCTTCACCTACGCCTATCCGGGCGGTGTGCTGGGACGCCTTTACGGGATCGGCTACGAGACGGCGCCCGAAGGAAGTTTCTACGTCGACGAGGCCGGGAAGTTCGTGGATTGCTCCGGAGCCAGGATCATCGATGCCGAAACGGGAAATCCCGTGCTGACGGAGACGCTCAAAGATCTGGGCAGCATCTATCCCAACTACAAGGCGGGTCTGAACACGCGGCTCAGTTACAAGGGACTGTCGCTGGCGATGACTTTCACGGCGCAACAGGGCGGACGGGCCTACTCGGTGACGAGCGCCGTGCTCTCGACGCTGGGCAAACTCGAAAATTCCCTGCCGGGTCGTTACGACGGTCTGATCGCCGACGGGGTCAATCTCCATGCCGACGGAACCTATTCGAAGAACCGTACGGTGACCCGGAATGTCGTCGAGTATTACAACCTCTATGCGCAGTACCGCAACAACATCGAGCAGCACGTCTACTCGACTTCGTTCCTGAAACTCAAAGAACTGCGGCTGGATTACAGTTTTCCCGAACAGATCTGCCGCCGGCTGCGTGTGGTGCGGTCCATTCAGCTGGGCTTCTTCGCCACGAACCTCTTCTGTTGGACGAAATGGCCGCAGTACGATCCGGAAGTGGCGTCGTGGGCCGGCGGGTCGCTCTCGAAGGGTGTCGAGACCGGCGGCTATCCGATGACGCGGACTTACGGATTCAATCTTAAACTAACCTTCTGACGCGATGAAAACGATACGATTCAAATGCTATGCGGCGTGCTGCATGGCGTTTCTGGGGATGGGCTGTACGGCTTCGTTCGAGGAGTACAATACCAATCCCAATCAGATGGAAATGTGGGAGATAGGCCCCGAAAGCCTGTTGGAGAATCTGGTGTTCAAGGAGTTCGAATGCCTGCTCCACCGCACGTGGTACATCAACGGAGAACTGATCCAGTACACGGTGTCGGGTTCGTCGCTCAATGCCTTCCATCGTTACGTGATTTCGAACGGCGTTCCCTCCGACCACTGGGCCACGCAGTTCCAGTGGGCGGCCACGGCCGACCACATGTATCGCCTGGCGTTGGAACAGAACGACGTCAACTGCCAGGCCATCGCGCTGACGATGCGCGCCTTCTGCATGGCGCACTGCACCGACGGTTTCGGCGACGTCCCCTTTACGGAGGCGTTTCAGGGACGCGACGGCCTCGCCCAGCCGCTGTTCGATACGCAGCGGTCGATTTACGAACGGCTCTACGAGGATTTGGAGTTGGCCAACAGCCTCTACGATGTTTCGAAATCGCTCAAATCGCCTTCGCGCGACCTGCTTTACGGCGGCGACATGGCCAAATGGAAGCGGTTCACCAATTCGCTGCACCTGCGGCTGCTGATGCGTTGCATCAACCGCGACGGGGAGTTGGGCATATCGGAACGTATCCGTTCGCTCGTTTCGCAGCCGACGCTCTATCCGCTGTTCGAGAGTAATGACGATAATGCCACGCTCTTCTATACGGGCGTCGTGCCTTTCGTCAACTATTTCAAGAATACCACCTACGAGAATTTCACCACCTACGGCCGTCGGGCCTCCGCATCGTTCGTAGACCGCATGGCTGCCATCGGCGATCCACGGCTGTCGATCTATTTCGTGCGCCGCGGCGACGCATGGGGCGGCTATCCGAGCGGCGAACCGGTCGACGAGACGACTACGACCGAGAACGTGGCCAATCTCAACTGGGAGGTGCTGGCGCAGAGTACGTCGCCTTTTTCGGCGATGCGCTACGACGAAGTGCTTTTTCTGCTTGCGGAAGCCGCGCAGCGCGGCGTGATTGCGGGCGTCGGGGCCGAGGAGTATTACGAAGCGGCGATCCGCGCTTCGATCGGTTACTGGCACGGCGTCGATACGTCGGGCGCCGAGTTGCCCGAAAGCGTGATCGAGGCCTATCTGCAAAATGTCGCCTACGACGGGACGTTGCGCTGTATCATCGAACAGAAATACATCGCCCTGTTCTGGTGCGGTATGGAGGCGTGGAACGAGTATCGCCGCACCGGATATCCGGAGCTGGCGATCGGGTCGGCGACGAGCAACGACCATATTCTGCCCACGCGTTTCGAATATCCGGTCAACACCTCCACGACCAACCCGGTGAATTATGCACAGGCAGTCGCGCGTCTGGCCGAGTCGTGGCCCGGCGGCGGCGACAACATGCGCACGCCCGTGTGGTGGAGTTTGCAGGCGGCGCGACAATCTCAAAAACCTTGAAACGATGAAGACGATACACTATTTGCTCCTTGCCGCCGGCCTTTGCGTGCTGACGTCCGCCTGCGACGACGAGTCGTCCGAAGGGGCGCGTTTGACGTTCGAACCGGCGCTCGAATCGCTCGAATTTACGACCGAAGGAGGTTCGCAAACCTTTCTGCTCTACTCGAATGTCCCCGAATGGTCGATTCGTTGCCGTTACGGCGACGAGTGGATCGACGTGTGGCCCGCCGAGGGCGATTTCGACGGGCGTTTCTCGGTGACCGTCGACGAGAACGACCGTGCCGAGTTGCGCTACGACCATTTGGAGATCTATGCCGGCGGCGAACTGATGCGCACGCTCGAAGTGCGGCAGCAGGCGCCCGCGCCCGCGATTGCGACGAATTTTACCGAAAAACAGGTGGCGGCGTCTGCTGCTTCGTTCGACGTGTTGGTGACCTGCAACGCCGAATGGCGTGCCGAGGTGTCGCCGAAGGACGAGGCATGGCTCTCGCTGGGCGAACGTACCGCCACCCGGTTGAATGTCGTTTGCGCGGTCAACGACACGGGTGCATCGCGCGAGGGCGCGGTGCGGCTCTACATTCCCGGAACGGCGTGCGAAGTGTCGCTCGCCGTGAAACAGTCGAACAACTAAACAATGAGAACCGATTATGAAACGCTGTTATAAAATTGCCCTTTGCTGCCTCTTCGTCCTCTTGGGCGGGGTTGCCTGCACGGGATCGTCCGTGCAGGAGGCTCTGTCCGACGACGGGCGTTTGGTTACGGGGTTCTGGATTGCGTCGCCGCTGCCGGTTCACGCCGGTCAGACATTGACGATGCTGGGAACGGGGTTCGCCGAAGGCGATGTCGTCCGTTTCGAGAGCGGGACCGGAAGCTTCGAAAGTCCGCTCGCACAAGTCTCCGAGAGCTTTGCCTGCACGACCGTTCCGGCCGGCATGGCTTCGGGCGGTTACGACCTGACACTGGTGCGAGGGGCGGCATCGCAACGTCTGGCGCGGGTGAACCTGCGCATAACGCTCGATCCGACACGGATTCCCGACCGCGAAGGGGCGACGATCAAGGGCGTCGTCTACTGCGGATTGGAACCTGTGGCCGGCGTGCGCGTGTCGGATGGTTTCGAGACCGCCGTGACCGATGCCGACGGTTACTATTGGCTCGCGTCCGACAAGCGGCAGGGGTATGTGTTCGTCTCGTTGCCGTCGGGTTACGAGGCCGAGAGCACCGACACGACCGCTCCGGCTTTCTGGGCGCCGCTCGCGGAGGCGGCTGATGTCTGCGAGCAGCACGATTTCGAGTTGCGCCGCGTCGATCAGTCGCGCCATGTGATGATCGTGGCCGCCGACCTTCATCTGGCCAACCGTCCCACGGCGACGGGCGACCTCCGGCAGTTCGCCGAGGGGTTTATCGCCGAGACGACGGCCTTCGCTTCGGCACAGAGCGTGCCTACCTATCTGATGGTGTTGGGCGACATGACGTGGGACGAGTTCTGGTACTCCAATCTTTACAGCCTGAGCAACTACCGCACTACGATGCAGGGGTATCCCGTGCCGATCTACCACACGATGGGCAACCACGACAACGATCCCTATTTCGCCGGTGATTTCGCCGCCGAAGCGGCCTACCGCAAGGCGTTGGGTCCGACCTATTACTCGTTCGACGTGGGCGAAGTGCACTACGTCATGCTCGACAACACGGTTTACATCAATACGGGCGGCACCGAAGGTTCGATGGGCAAACGCAACTACCACTCCTATGTGACCGACCAGCAACTGGCATGGCTGCGCGACGATCTGGCGGCCTTGCGCGACAAGTCGCAGCCCGTGGTCGTGGGGATGCACTGTCCGGCGATGAACAACTACAACGCGGCGTTCGAGAATAGGGAGAGTTTCAATCCCGCGGGGAAAACGCAGGAGTTGTTCGATTGTTTCGAAGGATTCTCGGACGTCCACTTTCTGACGGGACATACCCATTACAATGCCAATATGGAGCGGGGAGCGATTTTCGAACACAATGTCGCCGCCGTCTGCGAGACGTGGTGGTGGGCCGGCAAACTGTCGGGCGTCGGGGTTTGCAAGGACGGGTCGCCGGCCGGTTACGCCGTTTACGAGGCCGATGGCCGCGAGCTGAACTGGTACTACAAGGGTGTCGGTCAGGATCGCGACAAGCAGTTCCGCACCTACGACATGAACAAGGTGCGTGAATTCTACACGCCGGCCGTGATCGAGATTCTCTCGCAATGGCCGCGGCGTGCGGACGACGGTGCGGGCGACGACTATTTCGACGTGGCCGACAATACGGTCTTCATCAATGTCTGGAACTGGGATTCGCAGTGGACGCTCCGCGTGACGGAGAACGGCCGTGAGTTGCCCGTCGAACGGGTGTGGCATCGTGATCCGTTGCATACGATCTGTCTGGACTATGCGCGGATTCTGAACGGGCTCGATCCGGTCAACGACTGGGAGTCGCTGCGTCACTCGCACATGTTCCGTGTCGTGGCTTCGTCGCCGCGCACATCGTTGCATGTCGAGGTGACCGACCGTTTCGGCCGCCGTTACGAGGAGACGATGCGCCGCCCCAAGGAGTTTACTGCGGATATGAACTGATAAAGCGAAGAGACGATGAAAAATAATCCATTTCTATCTATTCTCATCCCGCTTTGGGGAGTTGTCTCCTTGCTGGCGGGGTGTGCCGACGGCGGCGATGCGGTGAGCCTGTTGCAGGTCAGCGCCGCGAGGGTCGAGGTCGGAAAGAACGGACTGACCGCCGACGGCCGCATCCCGTCGATCGAGGTCGAGTCCGACGGTTACTGGCGCGTGTTTGCGGAGTCCTCCGCCGCGTGGGTGCGGACCGATCCTTCGGCTGCTTCGGGGAGCTGTACGGTGACGTTGAGCGTGGAGGCCAACGACGGCCCGGCCCGGACGGCCGTGCTGCGGATCGGCTGCGGCGACGGTACGACGCAAGAGGTCGAGGTGCGTCAGGAGGGCGCCGGCTCCCGCTTGCGCTACTATGAAGATTCGTTCGGCGCCGGTGCCGACGAGGCCGTTGCACCCTCCGATTACGAGGATTTCCGCGTCGCGGGCTGCGGTGCGCTCGAAACGGTCTACGGGGCCGAACGGGCGACGGTGGCCGCCGACGCTCCTTCGACGGGATACGAAGGTGCGAGCGGCGGCGGGAATATCGTCCTGGCTGCGGGCGGACTCTTTACGCTGGGACCGGTCGATGTGAAGGGTGCGCTCGATCTGCGCTTCTCGACGGGGCTCTATCTGCCTTCGGCCGAAGCGGCCGGAAGCGTACGGTTGCAGGCCAGCCGCAATGCGACGCAATGGATCGACGTGCCGTTCGCGGTCGCGCCGGAGGCAGGGTGGAGTTGTCCGATGACCGCTTTCTACATTGCCGAAGACGTGACGCAGCTCTGGTTCCGGCTCTCGACCGGGGCCGATGGCGTGCGGATCGACGATCCGGCACTCGTCGAGGGAGAGGAAGCCGAGGGCGAATTGCTCGAACTGGGCGGGGAGCTGGCAGCGCCGGAGGGGCTCGAATGCGCGATCGCCGAACGGTCGCTCACCTTCTCGTGGGATGCCGTGCGCAACGCCAAGAGCTACGATTACGAACTTTATACGAAACAGGGCGTGCGGGTGGCCGAAGGGTCGACGCCGCTGACGACGGCCGCCGTCGAGGGGTTGGAGATGGGTACGACCTATCGCTTCTCGGTGCGTGCCGTACCTGCCGAAGGGACGATTTACAGTGCGTCGGAGGCCGCCGAGTTGGAGGCGACGACCGTCGGGCTGCTGCCCGATCCCGAGGTGCGTCTGCTGCGCAAGACGCACGGGATGCTGGTCTTCGAGTGGACGAAGGATCCGTATACGACGACCTACGGCCGCCGCTACAATTTCGTGTTGGTCGACCGCGACAGCGTGGTCGTCCGTCAGCAGAGTCGGGTGAATTACGCCAGCAACGCTACCTACAACCTCTCTTACGTCTACAACCGGCAGGCGTTCGGCGGATTGCAGCCCTCGACCGATTACAGATTCTATGTGCAGTATGTTTCGGATTCCGAGCAATACAGGGATTCGAATTGGGTCTGCTGCGAGGCGACGACCGATCCGCGGCCGCAGTTGCCGATCGGTTGCCTGCTTTACAAGGATTTCGAAGAGGCGTGGTTCGGCGGCAGCGCCATCGATGTGGCGTGGGGGCAGCACCCGTCGGGCAATCAGCTCGATCTGGATTACGATGCCGAGGAGAGCATCGAACTCTATGTGGTCTACCCGATTCGTTGTATGGAGGACAGTTTCAATACGGCCAAGCTGCCCGAACAGTATCGTCGCAAATATTGGAGCGGCTGGGATTGGAGCGATATCGGTGAAAAAGATATCGCCAGAAAGTCGAATACGGGACTGTTCCTGATCTGCGGGGCCGTGAAGTTCGGCAGCGGTTCGGCCTACGGCCGTATGACCACGCCGGCGCTGGGGCAGTACGGTCTGAGCGGAGTTTCGGATATCGTCGTCTCGTTCAAGGCTTGTCCCTACACCGAACCGAATCTGACCACGGGCAATCTGATGGTCTCCCCCTATATTCTCTGCGGCGCGACCTTCAATATCTCGATCTGGGCGGGTGCAGGTACGTTCGAGAACGGTTCGACCGAGATGACGCTCACCAATCTCACCCCCGATCAGACCGATGCCCAGGGCAACGGACATTATTCGTGGACGGAGCATTCGGTGCGGATCAAGGGTGCCGATTCGCATACCCGCGTCTCCATCTCGACCGTTGCGCAGAAAGGCTACTATCGCATGTGGTTCGATGATCTGATGATCGTGCGCGACGACGGCGGTCAGAGCGAAGGATCGTCGGGCTCGGGTTCGGGCGGCGATTACGGCGACGGCGGCGACGGATTCGATACGGTGGGTTCCGCCTCCTCGGGCGGTTCGGCCGGAGGGGGATCCTATGGCGACGGCGGCGACGGGTTCGATACGGGCGGCACTCCGGGCGGCTCGGGTTCGGGCGGCGATTACGGCAACGGAGGCGACGGTTTCTGAAAATAAAATCAAAGTATGAATCGTAAAAAAACAGATAAGGAAATGATACGTGAAATGATGTGTTTGCTGGCCCTTGCGGGAGTGATGGCCGGTTGTACGAACGACGGAAGTTCGGAGTTGCAGCGCCCGGAGACGACGATCCGGCTCACGGCGGAGTTGCAGCAGGGGTCGCGTACGGTACTCGGCGACGACGGCCTGAAAGTGCTGTGGGAGAATCAGGATCGGTTGGGCGTATTTTCGGACAAGGGCGATGCCAACGTTTCGTTCCTGCTTTCGGAAGGAGCCGGAGAGTCGGTGGGACGCTTCGAGGGGGCGCTCTCGAAGGGAGCCGTCCCGCAGTACGTCTATTATCCCTATTCGGCCGACGCGGGAACGTCGACCGCGACGCTGGCCGTGACCGTCGACGCGGAACAGACACAAAACGGTACGACGGCATCGATCGGCGCCAATGATTTCAAGATCGGTTCCTACGATGCCGCGCAGAAGCGTTTTTCGCTTCGCAACAAGTTGTCTCTGCTGGCTTTTACGGTCGATGATCTGACGGGCAGCGAGTTGTTCGGCCAGCCGCTCGACCGGATCGTTCTTGCGGTGGACAACCGCGATCTGTCGGGTGATTTTACTGCCGATCTGACCGATCCGGAGGCGGCGCTTACGCCGGTGTCGGCAAGTGCGGAATCGACGCTTTCGTTTTCCGGCAAGCCCGTGCTGGAAAAACCGGTCTCCGGCTGGCTGCTGGTCAATCCCGTCGTCGAGGAAGGGGACCCGATGACCGTGACGCTCTATGCCGGTTCGAAGAAGGCAACGCTGCGGGTCAGGGCCTCCAAACGTTATGAAGCGGGGGTGCGTTATACGATGCCGTTGGATGTCAACGAATTGGTAGCCGACGGCAGCATGACGGTCGAGACGCTCTCCGAAGAGCTTCCCGCACCCGGGATCAAGGTGTTCCGCAAGACGCACGGCATGATCGTAGCCGAGTTCGAGCAGTCGGTGGACACCTATGAAACGCAGGGGCGGACGTTCAATATCCGTCTGTTGGAGGGCGACAAGGTGCTGCGGTCGTATGACAAATACAGTTTCAAATACGGAGGCAAGAACGGAACGATCTACTCTTATCTCTACAACCGGTTCGCTTTCGGAGGTTTGAAGGCTGCGACGTCGTATACGATTCGCGTACAGGCCGTTTCGACCGATGCCGCGCGCTTCGAAGACTCCGCGTGGACCGACATCTCCGTGACGACCGACGCTGCACCCGTTCTCGGCGACAAGGTGTTGCTGTATAAGGATTTCGAGGATGCACGTTACGGAGGGTCGTCGATCGATAACGCATGGGCGCATAAGGTCAAGGGGACGCAGGCTTCGATCGACTATACCGAAGAGTCGGTCGAGGATGCGTTGCCCGTGTCGGTCTGCCATCCGATGGGATGTATGGAGGATGCGTTCGGCACGAAGCAGCACGCTTCGTATCGTGCGGTGCACTGGTCGGATTATGCGTGGTCGGCCGACAAGGCGGACAATACGGGTCTCTTTCCCGTCTGCGGTGCGTTGAAATTCGGTTCCGCCTCCGCGATCGGCAAGTTGACTACGCCGACATTGGCGTCGCTCGGCGTCGATGCGCCGGCGAATGTCGTGCTGTCGTTCAACGCCGCGCCTTATTATGAGCCCAATCTGGCTACCGGCAAGTTCGAGACGGCTCCCAATCAGGGGTCGGGAACGACCGTCGTGGTGACCGTCAACGGCGACGGAACCTTCGACGACGGCACGCAGACGCAGACGCTCCGGAATCGTACGCCTATCGAAACGGGCGCCGATGCCAAAGGGTATATGGAGTATACGCTCCATACGCTTCGTGTGACGGGCGCGACGGGCGCGACGACCTTTACGATCGCTACGTCGCTCGACGGAACGGGAGCCGTAACGGGATCGAACTCCTGCCGGATGTGGTTCGACGATTTGCGCATCGAGCGGGAATAGGCCCTGAGAAATCTGAAAAAAGCAGCCGTCCGATCGTCGGACGGCTGCTTTTTCGATAAGGGGAGGTCGTAGGTCGGGGAGCGTTCAATCCTTGCGGGCGAGGTTCAGTTTCTTGCGGATGAACTCCTCGGCGAAGGCGGCCGTGCCGTCGATGCCGAGCACCGACGAGTCGATGCAGAGGTGGTAGGTCGCGGCGGCGCCCCACGTGCGGTTGCTGTAATAGTTGTAGTAGTCGGCGCGCTTTTCGTCGGTCGAATCCATGAGCTGTTCGGCCGCTTCGGGAGTCAGCCGGCGCGTGCGCACGAGCCGTTCGATGCGGTCCTCGCGCGACGCCGAGACGAAGATGTTGACGCAGCGGGGATGTTCGCGCAGGATGTAGTCGGCGCAGCGGCCCACGAAGATGCACGACTCGCGCTCGGCCAGCTGGCGGATCACGTCGCTCTGCATCTTGAACAGCGCGTCGTGGCTCAGCGGGTTGTTGTAGATCGCGTCGTCGCCCGCGAACGGACTGCGCAGATAGCCGAGCAGGGTGGCGAAGAACCCCTTGGCGGGCTTTTCGTCGGCCTTTTCGAAGAATTCCTGGCCGAAGCCGCTGTGTTCGGCGGCCATCTTGATGAGCCGCTTGTCGTAGACGGGGATGCCGAAACGCTCGGCCAGCCGTTCGCCGACGGCCTTGCCGCCGCTGCCGAGCTGACGTCCGATGTTGATGACGAATTTTTCGTTCATGGTAGGGTAGAATCGTTAAATCTGCATTCGTTTGCGGAAGCGGCGCAGTTCGCGCAGCAGCATGAGGGCCGCGACGAGCGATGCCAGAAGGTCCGACAGCGGCATACTGCACCATACGCCCCAGCTGCCGTTGTAGCCCATACCGGCGAGGATGTCGGGCAGGAATAGCAGTCCGGGCAGCAGGAAGAGCAGCTGGCGCGACAGCGACAGGAAGATCGCCTTCGGGGCCATGCCGATGCTCTGGAAGAAGTTGGTCGTCACCATCTGGAACCCGATGATCGGGAAACAGAGGAAGACGATGCGCATTCCTTCGGCCGCGAGCCGGATCAGCTCCTCGTCGGTCGTAAAGACCGCCACGGCCCAATGGGGCAGCAGCTCGCCCAGCAGGAATCCGAGCGAGGTGACGCAGGTCGCGCCGATGACGGTGAGTTTGAGCACGTGCATCAGACGGTCGTACTGCCGTGCGCCGAAATTGTAGCCTGCGATGGGCTGCATCCCCTGGTTGAGCCCCATGACAATCATCACGAAGAAGAAGGCCAGCCGGTTGACGATACCGTAGGCCCCGATCATCAGGTCGCCGCCGTGCTCTTTGAGCCCCTTGTTGATGAGGATGACGATGAAGCAGGCCGTCACGTTCATCAGAAAGGGCGACATGCCGATGGCCAGAATCTCCTTGACGATCCGCTTGCGCGGCCGGTAGATTCCCCGGTGGAAATGCAGCAGTTCGCTCGAATCGGAGAGCAGTCGGAACTGCCAGACGAGCGAGATCACCTGCGCCAGCACCGTGGCGATCGCTGCGCCGCGGATGCCCCAGCCGAAGCCGTAGATGAACAGCGGGTCGAGGATCGTGTTGATGACTACGGTGTTGATCGTGGCGTACATCGACTTGCGCGGGTGTCCCGCCGAGCGCAGGACGGAGTTCAGTCCCAGATACATGTGCGTTACGACGTTGCCCATCAGGATGATCGACATGTAGTCGCGGGCGTAGCCGATCGTCGCCTCGCTCGCCCCGAAGAAGTAGAGGATCGGGTCGAGGAAGAGCAGGGTGACCAGTCCGAAGCCGAGTCCGATGATGAAGTTGAGCACCACGACGTTGCCCAGTATGTATTGTGCCGAGGCGTAGTCCTTTTGTCCGAGCCGCATCGAGATGAGCGTGGCGGCGCCGACGCCGACGAGCGATCCGAACGCCGCGGCGAGGTTCATCAGCGGGAAGGTGAGCGCCAGTCCCGAAATGGCCATCGGTCCGACGCCCAGCCCGATGAAGATGCTGTCGACCATGTTGTACAGCGAAGAGGCCGTCATGGCGATAATGGCCGGTACGGAGTATTGGACGAGCAATTTGCGGATTCGTTCCGTTCCGAGTTCAGTAGCTGCTCCCTTGATGACTGTCATAAATGCGATGAGATGTTAGCGGCTTGCCGGAGGCCCGCGGCGGCGGGTGCGACGTAGATTCCGATGCAAAGATACGATTAAGGTGAGAGAAAAAGAAAAAACGACCGTTTTTCTTTTTCCGAACCGCAGTATCTAAGGCGCAGCCAAAGATACGAATAAGCGAGAGCAATGTCGAATTTATTCGAACATTGCCGGACGTAAGTGTCTTCGGCGCAGCCAAGGCGCGGAAAGTCGGACGTAGAGGCGCAAACGCGGGTTTTGCGATTAAAAATCGGGCGAGCCTGTTTCAGCGGTGCAATCCGCTGTCGGGGTTGCGGATGCGCCCTTCGTCCGCCCGCCGACGCTCCGATCCGCTGTCGGGCTCCGGCGGTGAAAGTGCGAATAATCTCATATTTTTCGCCGCGGGAGCGCATCGCGTCGGGAAAAATCGTAACTTTGTCAGGGTAAAAGAGAACCCCCGCATTATGATTTACGACAATATCCTGGGAACGATCGGTTCGACGCCGATGGTGCGCCTGAACCACTTTTCCCCCAACCTGCAGGTCAATATTTTCGCCAAGCTCGAAGGCTTCAACCCTACGGGCAGCATCAAGGACCGCATTGCGGTCAAGATGATCGAGGAGGCCGAGCGCGAAGGGAGGCTCACGCCGGGCAAAACCATCATCGAACCCACGTCGGGCAATACGGGCATCGGCCTGGCGATCGTGGGAATCGTCAAGGGGTATCCCGTGGAGATCGTCATGTCGGAGGCCGTGTCGATCGAACGGCGCAAGATCATCCGCTCCTACGGCGCCAAGGTGATTCTCACTCCCGCCGAGGAGGGGACCGACGGGGCGATCCGTTATGCGCGCGCGGCCGTAGCGTCGGACCCCGACCGCTATTTCATGCCCGATCAGTTCGCCAACGCCAGCAACTACCTGGCGCACTATCAGTCGACGGCGCTCGAAATCTGGCAGCAGACGGGCGGCGAGATCGACTATCTGGTCTGTGCCCTCGGCACGTCGGGAACGCTCATGGGGCTGTCGCGTTTTTTGAAGGCGATGAAGCCCGACATCAAGGTGGTCTGCGCCCAGCCTACGCGCGGCCACTACATCCAGGGGTTGAAAAATATGGAGGAGGCGATCGTACCCGACATCTACGACCCCTCGAAGATCGATATTCAGGAGATGGTCGAGAGCGAGGAGGCGATCGCTATGGCCCGCCGGATCATCGCCCGCGAGGCGATTTTCGCCGGCATGTCGAGCGGCGCCGCCCTGCTGGCCGCCGTACGGACGGCCGCCCGCATCGAGCGGGGCAATATCGTGGTGGTCTTCCCCGACCGTGCCGAGAAGTATCTCAGCACGACGATGTTCGACGAATTCAACGACTGATCCTCCGCCGTATGCCGCGCCTTTCGCTCATCGTCGCCACCTACAACCGTGCGGAGCAGTTGCTCACGACGCTGCGGTCGGTCGCCGCGCAGACGGCGCCCGCGGCCGAGTGGGAGTGCGTGGTGGTGGACAACAATTCGACCGACGATACGGCCGCGCGTTTCGAGGAGTTTCTCTCGGCGCATCCCGGGCTGCCGCTGCGGCGGGTGTCCGAGACGCGGCAGGGCCTTTCGTGGGCCCGCAACCGCGGCATCGCCGAGACGACGGGCGAGATCGTGGCCATCATCGACGACGACGAGCGCATCGTGCCGGAGTTCATCGCCGCATACATCGCCTTTTTCGATGCGCACCCCTCGGTGGCGTCGGCCGGCGGCCCCATCGTAGCGGAGTATCCCGCAGGGCGTCCCGCGTGGATGTCGCGCTATACCGAACGGCCGATCGCCAACCCGATCGATCTGGGGCCGACGCCCCGTCCCTTCCCGCGCGGGCGGATTCCCGGCGGAGGGAACATGGCGCTGCGCCGCACGGCGCTGGGGCGCTACGGAGCGTTCGACCCGCAACTGGGACGGCGCGGCGCGCGGCTGCTGGGCGGCGAGGAGAGCGACCTGTTCGCACGGCTGCGGCGCGGCGGCGAACAGTGCTGGTACGTGCCCGGAGCGGTGATGTACCACATCATCCCGCCGTCGAAGCTCACACGCGGCTATTTCGACCGTCTGTGCCGCAATATC
>OOBZ01000378.1_pt1 | contig 36080 bp, 34 predicted proteins | sample 1671601 | NCBI WGS metagenome assembly OOBZ01 (sample SAMN06348173, study PRJEB24527) | human gut metagenome | biome: human gut; feature: ankylosing spondylitis patient; material: feces | host: Homo sapiens | place: China | collected 2015-10
TATACAAGAAGGGCGTTCTCTTTTTTGTGGAGACTATGAATTATTCAGGTTAAAAGGTATATTGTATGATCAGTTTGAAGTTGGTGCCGGGCATGGGATAGCATGCGACGACCTCATACTGCTGGTTGAGCAGGTTGTTCACCTCGAGAGTCGTCTTCAGGTCGCCCTTCCCCACATGCCACCCTTTGGCCAGCGAGAAGTCGCTCGTGTACCACGGCAGCTGGTAGTTGTAGGGGATGTTGGCCTGCGACGAATAGCGCTCGCCGGTGTATATGAAGCTGTAGCTCACCTCCCAGCTCCGCCATGCGGCGTTGAGCACGGCCGAGCCGCTGTGCCAGGGGATGTAGGGGATCTGTCCGCCGTAGAATTCGCTCGAGGGGTCGGTGAAGTCCTGCGCCTGCTGGTAGGTGTAGTTCAGCCGCGCGGTCAGCGAGAAGTCGCGCCCGACGGCCCATCCGGTCTGCACGGCGGCATCCACGCCGCGGATCTCGACGTTGCCCAGATTGACCATCGTCCAGCGGAAGAAGTTCGATGTCGGGGTTGCCACGATTTTGTTGTCCACCTGGTTGTAGTAGACGTCGGCCTGCAGCTCGAGCGACCACAGCCACGTATGCTCGAAGGTCCGCGAGTAGGTGATGCCCACGTCGTACTGCGTGGTGAACTCCGGGTCGAGATCGACATTCCCGACGAACGTGTAGTAGAGGTCGTTGAGCGTCGGCATGCGGAAGATCCGCTTGTAGAAGGCGCGGATGTTGATCCCTGCCCGTTCGAAGGGCCTCCACGAGAGGAAGACGGCCGGTGTGAGCTTCCGCTTGTCCGACATCCGGTCGCCCTTCGTGCGGTCGTGCACGAGGGTCCCGAGCAGGCTGGCCTGGATCTCCACGCGGTCGAAGCGCATGGCCGTGGCCGCGGCTGCGAGCAGGGTGTGGCGCCGCGGGTAGACGAAGTCGCGCAGGTCGGCGTTGAGCAGGTTGAACTGCCAGTCGGCCGAGAGGTTCACCTCCCACCACGGGAAGATCGTGAAGCGGTTGGCCGCCGAGAGGTAGGCCTCCTGCTGGTAGTAGTGGTTGTTGGTGTACATCAGCGACTCGTCCTTGTTCGGGTCGGCCAGGTAGTGGAGGTAGTCGTAGGCGTACTTGGCATTCACCAGCAGGCTGTACCACGGCTTGAAGTCCTTCTTAAAGGATCCCTGCGCGAAGAAGTTGGTGTCCCACTGGCGGTCTTCGTGCGAGAACTTGTTGCGCACGATGGCCCCCGGGTATCCGCGCTCGGAGTTGTAGAAGTAGACCTTTGCGCGCCAGTATCCCTGTTCTACACGCCCGAAGAGCCCTCCCTCGACACGCAGCGCATTGAGGTCGCCGTTGCGGCGCACGGCCGTGGTGTCATACCCCTCCTGCATGCGGTAGGTGAACTTGTAGCGCCCCGTCGAGTAGAGGTATTCGGCGCTGAGCGAACTGCTTACGCGCTCCGAAAGACGCTGTTCCCAGAGCAGGGCGGGATTGGCCAGCCCGAACGACCCGGTCTTCATGGTGGCCTTCACGTGGTGGGTCTCCCCCTCGTCGAAACGGGGTGTGCGGGTCTGCAGGTAGATCGAACCCGACGATCCGAAGTCCTTTGCCGGCTGGAATACGGCGCTCTTCTGCCCGTTGTAGAGCGTTACGGCCTCCATGTTGTCGAGCGAGAAGCGCCCCAGATCGACCGTTCCGTTCTGGGCGTTCCCCAGTTCGATGCCGTCGTAGAAGACCCCGACGTGGTTCGTGCCCATGCTCCGGATATTGACCGTCTTCAGTCCGCCGACCCCGCCGTAGTCCTTGATCTGGATTCCGGAGAAGTAGCGCAGGGCGTCGGCCACGTTGTGCGACGAGAGCTTGTGGAGCTGCTCGCCCGAGAGCTCCTGCACGGGGATGACCTCCTTGCGGACGACATGCCCCGTTACGACGACCTCCTCGACCTGCTGGAGGCTGTCGAGCCGGCTCTGTCCGGCCGCCGGACATGCGAGAGCCACGCATGCCGCAAGGGCGGCAAATAGCGATGAAATATGGTTTCTGTCAAACATTCTCTTCATTCGGCCGTCCTGTCCACGGGCTCGACCAAAAGCAAAATTCGATGGCAGGTCTTCTGACTGACTCCCCATCCGGAACCTTCCCGATCCTTCGATCAGTGGTGCGGACTTTCGAATGGTTGGCGGAGCTTCACAGCAGCGGGACTGTCCGGGACTCTCACCCGGTTCCCTTTTAATCCATGGGGCCGGAACGACCCTACAGGAACCAATCGGCCGCAAAGATACGCTTTTTTCGGGAAACAGCCATATTTCCCGTTTAATTTCTTTCCTGCGCCCCGTACGGCCTTTGTTCCGGCCGCTCTTCACCGCCCGTTCCGGGCCTCCGTATGGGGACCTGTTCGGTGCCTTGCGGGCGGTTCGCGGCAAAAGCGTCGCCCGAATGATTGATTATTCGCTGAAAATCGCTAAATTTGCACGCTAAACTTATTTGATCGGACATGAATATCGAAACCTTTATTTCGGAAGCGGTCCGCCGTTCGGTGGAGGCGCTTTACGGCCCGCTCGGCGACGAGCAGTTGCAGATTCAGAAGACCCGCCGGGAGTTCGAGGGCGATTACACGCTCGTGACCTTTCCGCTGCTGCGACGAAGCCGCAAGTCGCCCGAGGCCACCGCGACCGAGATAGGCGAATACATGCGGGCGAACATTCCGCAGATCGCGTCGTTCAACGTCATCAAGGGCTTTCTGAACCTCTCGCTCGACAGTTCGTTCTGGGGCGAGCGCTTCGCCGAGATCGCTGCCGATGCCAGCTACGGCGAGGCTCCGGCCACGGGGCGCACGATCATGATCGAGTATTCGTCTCCCAATACAAACAAGCCGCTGCACCTGGGTCACATCCGCAACAACCTGCTGGGTTATTCCGTGGCGCAGATCCTCAAGGCCAACGGCCACACGGTCATCAAGGCCAACCTGGTCAATGACCGTGGCATCCACATCTGCAAATCGATGCTGGCATGGAAGCTCTACGGCGGCGGCGAGACGCCCGCCTCGTCGGGCATGAAGGGCGACCACCTGGTGGGCAAGTACTACGTCGAGTTCGACAAGCACTACAAGGCCCAGATCAAGGAACTCATGGCCCAGGGCCAGAGCGAGGAGGAGGCCAAGAAGCATGCGCCGATCATGCTCCAGGCGCAGGAGATGCTGCGCAAGTGGGAGGCGAAGGACCCGGAGGTCTACGCGCTCTGGGAGACGATGAACGGCTGGGTCTATGAGGGCTTCGACGTCACGTACAAGGCGCTGGGCGTCGATTTCGACAAGGTCTACTACGAGTCGCAGACCTACCTGCTGGGCAAGTCGCTCGTCGAGGAGGGGCTCCGCAAGGGGGTCTTCTACCGCCGCGACGACAACTCGGTGTGGATCGACCTGACGGGCGACGGCCTCGACGAGAAGCTGCTGCTGCGCGGCGACGGTACGTCGGTCTACATGACGCAGGACCTCGGCACGGCCTACCGTCGTTTCGAGGACAACCGCCTCGACGACATGATCTACGTCGTGGGCAACGAGCAGAACTACCATTTCCAGGTGCTGAAACTCGTGCTCAAGAAACTGGGCTATGCCGAGTGGAGCGACCACATCACGCACCTTTCGTACGGCATGGTCGAACTCCCCGAGGGCAAGATGAAGTCGCGCGAGGGCACGGTAGTCGATGCCGATGACCTGATCGCCGACATGGTGCAGACCGCCCGCGAGATGTCGGCCGAGCTGGGCAAGCTCGACGGCTGCACGGAAGAGGAGGCAGAGGCCGTCTCGACGATGGTGGGTCTCGGTGCGCTCAAGTACTTCATCCTGAAGGTCGATCCCAAGAAGACGATGCTCTTCGACCCGCGCGAGTCGATCGACTTCAACGGCAACACGGGCCCCTTCATCCAATATACCCACGCGCGTATCTGCTCCGTGCTGCGCAAGGCCGCCGAGGCCGGCATCGACTTCTCGGCTGCACCGCAGGGGGGTGCCTACCTGCCCGAGGAGATCGCTTTGGTCAAGTCGCTGACGGAGTATCCCGCCGTCGTAAAGTCTGCGGGCGACAACTTCGCGCCTTCGATCATCGGCGCCTACGTCTACGAACTGGCCAAGAGCTTCAACGGCTACTACCACGACCATTCGATCCTGCGCGAGGAGGATGCCGCCGTCCGCACGATGCGCCTGCAGCTGGCGCAGCAGGTGGCCCGGGTCATCCGCCGCGGCATGGCGCTGCTGGGTATCGACGTCCCCGAGCGGATGTAGCTCCGGAGGCTGACTGTCTCGGCCCTGAAACGAGCCCCGGGATCCCTTGCGGATCCCGGGGCTCATGTCTTTTCCGGTCTCTTTTTTGACCGGGAGATGGTAAGTTCCTGGCCTCCTTATCGTAACCCGGGACCTGCATGCCCGTTGAACCGGTCTTTTTCCGAGAAGTGCCGGACCCGCTTCCCGGAGCCTTGTCCGGTCAGGATGCGCAGCCGTTTGAGCAGATGCAGCAGTCCGACGGGCACGAGCAGCAATCCGGTCTTGTAGTGAAAGAGCCCCAACCCGTCGTCGAAGAGTGTGGCGACACCCGAGAGTGCCGCAGCAAGGAAGCAGACCGAGAGCAGGAGGGTCATTCTGCTCCGACCGCCGATTCCGCCGACAAGCGCCGTATACCATTTCCGGTGGTGGACGATGTGGAGGATCGATGCAGCCATGAAAGCAGCACTTGCGGCGATGTGTGCGGCGGACCATATGCCGATCGCCTCGAGGCAGGCGGAATGCCCGGCCGCATGGAGTTCAATTCCGGACCAGACGGTCAGCAGGAAGAGCGGGACCAGCGTTCGGTCCGTGCGCAGCAATGTTTTTCTGTCGGTAGCCATGATGTGTCTTGTGGGGTATGTTGTTCCGCCTGCAAAGGTATGGCTTCCGCTCTTCGCTCCGGTTGGACGGATCGGGGCAATGTCTGGATTATCCGGGGTATCTTTTCCTGAATTCAGAGGGGCTGATGTGTGTTACAGACGAGAAGAGACGGGAGAAGTAGGCACAGTCTTCAAATCCCAGTTCGCGGGCGATCTCCTGTATGTCTGTCCGGGAGTGTGCGAGCATCCTCTTGGCGCGGATGACGATTTCATTCCGTATGTTCCGTGTTGCGCTCAATCCGGTCGTCGTCCTTACGGCTTCGTTCAGGTAGGCGGCAGATACGTGCATCCGTTCGGCATAGAAGGCCGGGCTTCTGTTGATGTGCACGAACTGTTTGAGCAGCGTTTTGAATTCGAGTGTCAGCCCGATCATCCGCGGGTTGGTGGACCGCAGCCCGGCGCGGTGCTGCAACACTCCGGCGATGATGGCGACCATCGCCCCCGCGAGGTGCCTGACTACCGCCCGCTCCGTTTCATCGGCCGGTGCCGCATCCATTCTCTTCTTCAGCAGCGTATGCAGTCGGGACAGTTCGTCGCGCTGTGGTTCCTCCAGCGGTACGGGTTTCGAGTCGAGGGCATATCGTTCGAAGATGAGCCGGGTTGTCTCGTCCACGAATACCGGATCTACCGCAAGCATGTAACCCTTCAACCGCTCTGCCTGAAGAAACGTGTGGACCTGTTCGGGAAGGAGTACCACGACGGTCCCCTGTGGGCAGCGGAACTCCCGAACGTCGATTTCGAGCCGGCACGATCCCTGTTCGACAACCCCGAAGACGAAGTATTCGTCCCGGTGTGTGTAATTGATCAAGTCCTGCGCCTGTTCGGGCCGGGTCTCCTTCAGTGCGAAACCGTAATCCGACAGGTCGGAGGTTCTATGTTCGGGAATTTTGGTCATATGCGTGTCGGACGGCGCGTTGATGCGGAGAACAAAGATACGAAAATCCTGCTTTTTTTTCGTTTGCTTCGTTTCTCCCGTGTCTGGTTACCTCCCGTTTGCCGACTGGACGGTGCTTTTGCATGTTGGCATCCTGGAAAATAATTGGATAATCCGAAAGGATTTCCTATCTTTGCCTTCAGCAAATTTTTAAACGATAAACGAAATGGCAAATTTACGAGTCCTGAAAAAGGAGATCGACTACTGCCTCGAAGAGGTCGTATTCGACTGCGATATGGCGATCTGCTTCCAGCCGTCGAAGGAGCAGGAGATCTTTGCAGTGATGCAGGAGGCCGTTGCCTTGCGCAACACGCTCTTTTCCAAGGCGATGAATCCGGCCGAGCCGCACAACCGCTCGCTCGTGCGCAAGCACTATGCAGCCCTGCGCGCCGAGATGGACGCCGAGTTCGGCAAGCTCTTCGAGAAGCTGAGCGCCATCAACGGCGAGAAGAAGTAATCCTCTTTGTGCCGTTCCCGTCTCCGACTTTCGGACCGGACCCGGTCGGTGTGCCGACGGCAGGGTAGTGCTCCCTGCGGCGGCAGACGCCGTGCAGGGAGAGGGCAGGGCGGGGCCGGACAGAAAAAAACGACGCAGGATCTTCGGATCCCTGCGTCGTTTTCGTTTGGTTATCCCGGCATCGGGCGGTTCCGGCCCCAGAAAAGGCCGTTCGCATGGTGGTCAGAACGCCCTCCCCTTGAAGACGCGCGACTCCTCGGCCGGTATCAGTATGCCGTTGAGCGTAATCCGGTTCGAGTTGAAGTTGGGATTTACCGTCACCGATGCGCGGTTCGACCCTTTGGCCATCGAGATGGTCACCATAGCCGAGATTCCGTTGCCGAGGACGTTCATCGTGAAGTAGGTGTTTCCGCGTTTGTCGGTCTTCAGCTTGATGTCCGACGCGCGGCCCTCGACCGTGACGCCTCCTACACCGTTCGGCCCGCCGCCGTTGAACGGTGCCACCTGCACGACGGTCTTGTCGTCGTGCATCGAGATGAAGTTCGTCGATGACGACACGAATGCGCTCTGCCCGCGTTTGAAGACCAGCTGGTCAGCCTCGACCACGAACTCGAGGTTCTCGAGCGCCTGCACGGCTTTCGCATAGTCGATCGAGTCCTGGATCTCCTCCAACCGTTTGTCTGTCTTGCGCTGCTCCGCAGCTTGCTGTTGGGATTTCGGGATGATGCGCTTCTCGGTTTGTGCCTGGGCCGACCATCCTGCGGCCAGCGCCAGTATCAGAAACAATGACCTGATCATAATACCTCCGTTTTTTGATTGATACCCGGACCGCAGCAACAATCCTTCCACAGATCACCGGATCGCTGCCCGGATTCCGTCTCTGTCAGATAAACGGTCGGCACCGTGCCGTTATTGCGTTTTCATGCCGGAAACCGCCTTCCGTGAGGCGTCACTCCTCGTCGCAACACCCGTCTCCGGGGTGGTGCTCCAGCACGGTGTGTGGAATGTGGCCGTGCGAGAGGAGCTGGATCGGGCAGTCGTAGTTGCGCAGCTGCTCCTCGGTGAGGATGTTCGACCGGTGGCGGTGCACCCGGCGGTTCACGCAGACGATCTCCTTGACGACGCTGGTGATGGTCCCGATGTCGTGCGAGACGACGACGATCGCCATGCGGTCGTTCAGCGTGCGGAGCGTGTTGTAGAGCTCCTTTTCGAAGCGGTTGTCCACGAAGTTCGTGGGCTCGTCGAGGATCAGCAGCTTCGGATCGGAGATCACCGCGCGGCAGAGCAGGGCGCGCTGAAGCTGCCCGCCCGATACTTCGCCCACGGGGTGGCGGGCCGTTTCGGCGATTCCCGAAGCCTCGAGCAGACCGAGAGCCTTGTTCCGGTCGGCTTTCGTGTAGCGCGAGCGGAACCCGCGGCGTCCCTGCAGCCCGGAGAGCACGATCTCGAGGATCGAGATCGGGAATGCGCGGTCGAATTCCGACAGCTGGGGCATGTAGCCGATCAGCCGCTCCTCGCCGCGGAAGAGCTCCGGCGAGAGTACGATTTCGCCCGTGTAGGGCACCGTTCCGAGTATGGCCTTCACGAGGGTTGTCTTGCCGCCTCCGTTGGGGCCGATGACTCCGAGAAAGTCCCTGTCATCGATCTGCAGATCGACATCCCGGAGTGCTTCGCAGCCGTCGTATGCGACGCTGACGTGGTGGAGTGAAACGAGGGTCATGGCCGGACGATCGAATCGGTTATTGCATCGATGTTGGCGATCACATCCTCCCGGAGCGGATCGATCTCCACATAGTCGGCATCGATGTCGCGGGCGATGACCTCGACGACCGATGCCGGGAACTGGTTCTGGTAGAAGATCCTGCGTATCCCGTCGCGGCGGGCCTGGCGGATGAGCTCCGTGAGCCGGCGTGCCGAGGGCTCCTTGCCGTCGGCCTCGATGGCCTCCTGGCGGATGCCGTAGTCGCGGGCGTAGTAGGTCAGGGCAGGGTGGTAGATGATGAAATAGTCCACTCCGCTCTTCCCGATCTTCGCGGCCGTGCGCCGGTCGAGTTCGCGCAGCTGCTCCTGCAGCCTCTCGTGGTTGAACGTGTATTTCGTCGAGTCGGGCCATGCGGCATGGATCGCCTCGTAGGCGTTGCGGGCCATGATCGACAGCGCCCGCGGCGAGGTCCAGACGTGGGGGTCGATGCCGTGTGCATGCCCGTGCTCCCCGTCGTTGCCGTGCATGTGTGCACACGACCCGGCCAGGAGTTCGATGCCCCGGCTCAGGGGGACGACCTTGTCGCGCTCTTCGAGCTTTTGGAGCAGCGACTGTTCGAAGTCGATCAGCCCGACGCTGAAGATCATGCGGGCCCGGTTGAGTTCGACAAACTGCCTGGGTGTCGGTTCGAACGTCTCGGGGCTGGCCCCGGCCGGTACGAGCACCTCGATCGGGAAGTCCTCTCCGACGATGCCTTCCACGATGCTGCGCAGCGGCAGGATCGAGACGCAGAGCGTGTCGCCCTCCGTTTTCGGGGGTTCGGCGCAGCCGGCAAGCAGCCACACCGCGGCGAGTAGGGTCAGGTATCTTTTCATCCTCGGGACATTTTTCCTGCAAAGATAGTAAAAATTCATCTTCTGCTCGTCCTTTGCTTTGTTCCGCCCCTGCCGTCGGGCCTTATCCCCGTTTCGTGCCGGTCATGGGGCAGGGTAGTCCGCTTCCTCTTGGGGCTCCTTGCGCCCTTGTGCCGAGCCGATTGCATGCACGATCAGCCAGGGTTCCACGAAGAGGTTGATCAACGTGTGTGCCGCGATGGCGGGCAGGACGTTGCGGGCTGCAACCACGTAGACAAGGGCCAGCAGGAGCCCCAGAACCGTGGTGGCCAGGGCTGAACCGGCTCCGATGCGCGAAATCCCGCCGAGCAGCCCCCACGAGATGTGGACCAGCCCGAATGCAAGGCCCGATATCCCGATCTGCCAGAGGGTGTTGGTCCCATTATCGGCGAGCCACTCCATCAGCATCCGTCGGAAAACCGTTTCCTCCACGATGCCGCCCGTGAAGGCCGCATATATGGCAATCCACTTGAGCGCGCCTTTGAATCGGAACAGATTCCGGCGTACCGTCGGTATCATGCGGGCCGTGCAGACAATGTAGCCGATGGCCGCAGCTGTTGCCAGGATCCAGGCCCCCGGGATCTTGAGGGCCGATGGATCGATACCTATGTATCCGATGAAGCCGGCAGGGTTGTTCCAGCTCCAGAGGACGATGAAAAAGGTCATGAAGAGCGATATCCCGGCCAGCAGCATGGCCGCCGACCGCATCGTTTTCTGTTCGGTAGGGTAGTTCTTCCTGCGTGTCATCATCTTCGGTTGTCTTGTTTTTGGTTCGGTGTGCCTGTGGGCTGCTGCCGGTTTTTCTCCAGCCAGCATCCCTTTGTCCGCGCTTCTCTGCTGTGTTCTTCTCTGCCTGTATTTCGTTGCTCGTGTCTTGATGCCGCCTTGTGTCGGACCAACGTCCTACGGCCCTGCAGCCTTTTCGCCCGTTGCCGTCGGTTGGAACCGCTTTTTCCCTCTTTCACCGTCACGCCGGCTGCGTCGGTCCATCCGTCCTTTGCCTGCGGCTTGCAGCTTTCTGCATCGGTCATCTTGTTTTTCGGTTGCTTCCGCTGCCTTTCAATGGCCGTTTTATCATTTGTTTTCAGTTATTTGTATTTTTCCGTGCGCTCTTTGCTCCTTTGTCAATCGAGTTTGGGTGGACCATCTGGCCGATGAACTGCTTGTTCGCGCTCTTAGCGTTGTGATCGGTTTGCCCGTCTTCTCCGTATCGCTTTGTAAATATAAATAAGTTTATAATATAAACCAAATATTCGATTACATTTTACACCTTATATTCACGTTCACGAGAGAGAGCTGTTCCCCATGTGATTGGCTGGTCATTCCCTTGGCATATGGACTGTAAGGTGCTGGGATAGATATGATTCTGACGTATTTTTGTCGATAATGTTGTCTCGGGCAGCAGCACGTATACCGGCTGGCCTCATGGTTCTGATCCTGTAAAGTGCGTTGTATTTTTTTGACGATGTGTGGTTGCCGGTGTGCTGCAATATATAATAAGGTCTCCGTTTTCGTGTTTCGTGTTTCGTGTTTTGAGTTTTGAGTATCTTGAAGTGTTCAGGAAACTCACCATGAGTGGGTTATGTCTGCTGTGTCACCTTATCCGCTGTTATTATTTAACATAATATAAATATTATTTCACTTAACCCCTTAACATATGGAAAAAATCAAACAGATTCTTCAGTCTAAAAAGTTTTGGACGCTCGTTTCCGCTATCGTGGCTGCTTTGGCTGCCTATTTTGCTACTTCCTGTGCTGCTGCTACCTACACTCGCTCTCATGGTGTTCACTGTGACACCGTTTTGATTGAATCGAAGTCACGTACGAAAAATTATCAAAAATTCGATCTCTGATGAATCAAGCACAATTCAATTCGATGCAGGACTTTGGCTACAATCGTTTTGATCGTGGTCATAGTGTGATCGGTTCCTATAACATGGGAATCGCCTATCCTTTGGGATATTTCGATATCCCTATTGGTGGTACTATTGAGAATGATCTCGATATCTTCTGTCGTTCCTCTCCGCTCGCTGATCCTTCTTTCCTCGATTGTGATATTTCCGTTGGTCATTATTTCGTGAGCTATGAGGCTATGGATGCATTTTATCGTATCCGCTGCCAGGAGGCGAAAGGAGGTCCCAACGGCTTCGCTGTTCCGCTCCCTCAATTGGAGTTTGATGAGTGGACGGCTACTCTTCTTTATCAGTATCTCGGTCCCGGATCTCTTGCTGATCATCTTGGTCTTGGTTTGGATCGGGCTGATGGTTCGATTGAGAAGCCTGATGATGTTTTGACTGTTGATCTTCCCCTTTATCCGTTCATTGCCTATCATATGATAGTCGATCGGTTCTTCCGTAATTCTCGCATTCAGGATGTCGAGCGTACTCGTAAGGAGATTATGGGTACTCTTACTTCGGCGACTAACATTTATTATGCTCCCGCTGTTCCTGTCGGTGCTGGTGATTATCGTGATAAGCGTTGGATTCTGGCGTTAGACTATCTTAACTATCTTCCGGACTATCTCACTACTACTCGTCCTTCTGCCGGAGGTCCTGATGTTCGTATTCCTACGCCTGATGCAGGCGATTACAAGGGTACGATTCATGAACTTCTCGATGCTATGCTTCTCCAGAAGATCGGCGATATGCTCGATCGTGGAGGATACTCTTATAATGATTTTGTTCGTGTGATCTACAATGTTGATCCCGGTGAGGATCTTTCGGAGTATCCTGTGTTCCTTGCCGGCGGATCTTCGCCGTTGCAGGTTTCCACTGTCGTAAATCAGACTTCTCCTGATGCTTCTACGCAGGCTGATCCGCTCGGTACTCTCGCCGGTAATGTTTCTTCCTACCTCAATGGAGGAAATTCGTTTACTCGTCGTGTTACGAAGGCCGGCATTTATATGCCTATGCTGTGGATTCGTCCGAAGGCGTACTATCCTTCTGGTGTTGGTCCTCAGTGGCGGATCCGTAATCTCGGTGAGATGTTGATTCCGCAACTTGCTGATATGTCGGATGCGCCTGTCCTCCTTCAGGAACTTCAGTGTACTCCGAAGGGTCTTTCGGAACTCTCTTCGGTCGCTGTCGAAGATTCCATCTGGGGATATAAGGATCGCTATCAGGAGTACCGCACCTGCCTTGACCGCGTCGTCGGTGAGATGCGCACGACCCGTAAAGGTTGGTATGTCTCGATGCCGGTTGATCGAATGAAGTACACAGGCGATGGTCAGGCGACTATCGGTGTTGGCGAAGGCTCGTTCCTTATGGATCGCGTTGATTATTCGCCCTGGGTTGTCACTGCTCGTGATACTGATCACTTCTTCGCCCGTGTGCATCAGTCTTTCCGTTGCACGCTTCCCCTTCCCGTTACTTCTCGTCCTTACGTTTGGTGACGTTTTGGATAATTTAGGTCATGCCAGGGCGCCCTGGCATGGCCCTTTTCTCAAACCTTTTGAACAATTATGGCCAGTAATGCAAAATTTCGTGTCCTTCGCGACGAATATGGTCGTCGCATTTTTCCGGAAGGTACTTTTTCTTCTGACGTTCCTCATTTCGTACGTGGTATTCCTGATTCGCAGGGTCATTGTCGTACGAATACCGCGCTTCTATCGGTTCTGGCGCATGGCGGTGATGTTCCTGTCTCGGTCGATGATCGATCGAAGTATTTCGACCCCGGACACTCTCTCGTCGGAGTGTCGGATCGAGAGTTGGAACAAAGTGCTGCTTCTCTGCCACTTCATCGTCTCGGAGTACGTCCCGAGCAACTTTTCTCTGCGGATTCAGCGCGAACGCGCTCTTTCATCCATGGCACTATTTCAAATATTGAGGAAGAGAAGGCCCGATCTAAGGCTGAACCCTCGGGCAGTCCTTCGGGAACAGGTTCCGATTCTTAATGCTGCCGATCGTTCGAAGATCCTCGATCTTTTAGATCCTCTCGATGCGTGACGCGCGACGCGGATCTGCGCGACGTGTGACGCGTAACGGTGGATCTGATCGGGATCTCGACGGCTTTTGCCGTATTTGACTTTTCGGATCCGCTCGAAAAGTACCGCCTTTTCGAAGGATCCTTCTTTCCTCGGCGAGTGATCCGGCCCAGTCTGTCAAAGATGCCTTTGGGCAGATTTGACAGCCGGCCGGGCGCAGCCGCAAATTTGTGTTGGTATGAAACGACGAGATTTTAAGAGAATGAATGAAATCCTTTCGATGGATATTTCTTCAGGTCGAGGTTATTCGGAGGAGGATTGTCGTATGTATGAATCAGCGCTTTGTGCTGCTGTTTTTCGCACGGATAATCCGGTCGCGCGGTGTATTCATCGTGAGGTGAATTTTGATAGTGTGCCTTTTCCTTCTCGCGGCGCCGTTGATGGATTTACGCATATTACAGGATTGGCTAATCCTGTTTTCTTGACGATGCTGGCTTGCCATCCTGATTCGAAGGTCAAGAAGAACGTAGTTATGGCTACCGTTCCTCCTGAAAAATTTGAGTTGTTTTTGCAAAATGCATTTTTGTCCTATCTGGCCGCGTTTCGCAATCGTTCCGAGGTTAGGATACGTCTTGCTTCCGATCGTCGCTTTGCGACCCTCTATGACCCCTCTACGGGCGAAGTTGTCGATTCTCCTTCGCCCGATGTTCAATGCTGTATTGATTTTGCCGATCGTTGATCGGCTTAAGCCTGTACCTCTTAAAACTTGAAATAAGGAGGTACAGGTGACACCAAACTATAAAACAAATATTTATGTCTGCGACTGCTGCTATTGTTGGTGCCATTGCTTCGGCTATTGCTGCTGCAGGTGCTGCCACTTCGTCCATTTCTACGACTGCAAAAGGTAAAAAGGCTTTGGCTCGCCAGGTCGCGAGCCAAAAGGAACTGATGGATTATCAAAACGCTCTGCAACGTCAGAATCTCGAGGATCAACGAGATTATCAGTATGATTACGAGATGAACTATTTTCAGCGCCAGCGTGAGGCCGCTGAACGTGGTGGATTCGCGCCCGAGGCTGCTCTCGGTGCTACCGGATCCGGAGGCGCTGCCTCGGGATCCGGAGGTGTTTCTATCCCCTCGGCTCCGGATGTCCCGATTTCTGATCCCGGTCAGACTATTGCCGGTATCGGTGATTCTATTCTTCAGGCGTCTACTGCTGTCAATCAGTTGCAGAAGAATTCCGATGAAGCTAAATCACGTCGGTATGCTCTCGAGGCACAGGAAATTGAGAATAATAAAAAGCGTGTCGAACTCGCTCGTGAGGTCGAGGCTCTTGATGATGATCGTTGGCGTGCCGGTAAGCGTGATATTCGTTTCGGATGGGAAGAATCTGCTGCTAATCGTTCTGCCGAGGCTTTTGACCTTGACATGAAGGACAAGCGTGCGAATTTCGTTCGCAACGCTACCGAGGATGAGCGTAACCGGTATCGTTTTCTTAATGAGGTCCGGAATAATGAACTTCAGTATTGGCTTGGCCGTGAGAATCTGACTGAACAACAGTGGCGCCGTCAGTATCGTGAGCGCTATGGTAAGAATCCCGAGCGTTCTATGTCTTTGGCTGATTTTCTTAACGAACTTGGTACCGATGTTTTGGATATGCGCCCTGGTCAGGCTGTTGCCTCTGCGGTTGATTCTGTGGTCGATGTTGGTAAAAAGTTTGTCAAGAATCTACCCGACCGTGGTCCTGAACTCGTTCAACGTCTTTTTGATGGTAATGAATCTGTTACCGGTGGATCTCGATTCCGAGCTATGCTTCGTAAGGTTTTTTCCCGCTCAAAAAAATGATACGTCGCTTTTCAGATCTTTATGAGGATGTGTTACGGAAGTCTGGCTTTTGCCACGCTTCCGTCCGTCCTTCTTATGCTGATCATCCGTATACCTGTCCTTTTAAAATTCGGATGACCCGCTATTGTAATGGACGTCATATCCCTTTCTATGTCCCTTGCGGTCGATGCCTGTACTGTCAGCAACACCGTGCTGATGATTGGGTAACGCGTCAGTTGTGTGAAGCTTCTGTTTCCACACAGGTTTTTTTTACCACTTTGACTTATGATGATCCGCATCTCGAGGATATCTCTCGATATACTCTTCAGTGTTTTTTCAAGCGTCTCCGTAAGGCTGGCTTGGTTTTTCGCTACATCGCTTTGGCCGAATATGGTCCGAAGACCTGTCGGTCTCATTATCATATTTTGTTTTTTCTGAATTCTGTCAAGCATTTTTCTTGTCCTGTGCATTTTTCTCGATGGATTTCGTTCTTTTGGCGTCGTGGTAACGTTGATTCCAAAGAACCTACTCGCAACCATCATAAATATATTGCCGGTTATTCCAAAGAGTTATTTGTAGATACTCCTTCTTTTAAGTTGTATTCCTTGCGTCCCGGTATTGGTAAGAATACTGACTATTATCGTTATTTGATGGATTATTGGGCTAATACAGGTGAGCGCTCTGTCACTACAGGTGATGGTGATGTCCAGATCCCTTATTCCTGTCTTCTTGATTGGCGCAAGATGAATGATATTGAGGCAGATCCTCCTGATATGTCGGATTTCAAGCCTACTCGTCGCGATATTGAGCATTATTTGTATGATCTTCAGCAGGCTTATTCTACATTTTCTCGTCGAAAGTTGTAATTATGCTTTTTTTTGTATATTTGAGGCATGGATAAGGACATACATACTTTTTTCTCGTTTTTGGTTGGCTTTGTTAAGGTCTTGATTTGGGCCTTTTTTATCTACGTTGGTATTGTCATTCTTATGTCTTTGTTGGTTTGACATTTGTAAATTTTTACTTTTGTAATCATGTCTTAACATATAGAAAATATTATTTCACTTTTGTCCCCACATTCTGGGCTTCCGTGCTGCCGCGAAGTCTTGTGTTTTAAGTTGTTATGCTGTTATTTGGTTGTGTGTGACACGTGCAACTGGCGGATTCTCGACAAACGCCTGTCGCGATCTCTTTTCCGATTGTGGATGACGGCCCGGGAAAGCCGGACGGTTGCGTGTCGTTGTGGGGTTGTTTGCTACCGGGGCCGGTTTTGCTGCTGATTATTCACCCCGGCCGGTGCGCAGTGCCTCCGGTTGCTGCGCGTGCTTCCTCGGCGTTGTTGATTCTACCGCAGCGATTTGACCATGATGAACTCTTCGGGAGTCTCCCGGATGACTTCGAATCCGAACCGGCGATAGAGCCGATGTGCCCGGTTGGCCTGCTGCACGGCCAGCGAGACCTGCGCATATCCGGCATCCCGCAGCGCCTCGAGCATCTGCCCGATCAATCGACTCCCGATCCCTTGCGCCCTGTAAGCCGCAAGAACCGCCAGAGCCAGCTCCGGTGTCCGCCGATCCGCATGCCCGAACCCCTCGGGCAACATCCGGCACCAGATTGCACCGATGATCTGCCCCTTTGTTTCGGCACACAGGGCCCGATCGTCCGGCTCCCTGCCGAACCCTTCCCAGTAGATCCTCAGCGACGGATCGTCAGTCACTTCGCGAGGCAAGGGCTGTGCGCCGTCCGGCAGAAAGATCGCTTCGTAGAGAAACTCCTTCAGCCTGCCGTATTCTTCCGCGCGGAGTGCTCGTATGTGACATATGTGACAAAGGTCCATTGGCGGTTTGTTATTGCGGATGATCCTTTCCGTGAATTTCTGTCGCGGCCGACTCCTTCCTGGATACCGCCTCCATATCCCGTTCTGACCCGTAATTCCGGGTTTCCGGAACTTGGCGAAACCCTTTGAGATTGCGATATTCCGTACCTCGGGGCATACCACCCGATTTTATCGCCTTGTCGGGGCGTAACTTTCGAATGTTCCGTCGGCGTAGCAGATTACTACCCGCGTAACCGGGACCCGCTCTCCGGTCCGAACGCCATTCTGTATCCTGCACTCCGGGTTCTCCCCCGAAGCGTGCTGGGGGCCGCCGTCCGGTCCGTTTCCCTGAATTCCGGACATTCCGTCGCCTCTCCGGCTGTCGGCTCTTCCTCCATCAGGCAGCGGGCCGGCACTGTTCCGTGAGGCCGGCATTCCTGATCCCGCAAATAGTCCGCCGAATAATCCGCTGCCCGATACCGGGGTTCCGCGTTCCGGATCGGATGCGGCGTCGGGCGTGCGTCCTTCGTTTGCATCCGGCGACCTTCTTCCGTTTTCCGTACGGTACATCTGTTGCGAGTCGAGCAGCAGCCAGTCGGGGTTGATCTGCGGAAACCTCCTGAGAATTTTCTGCAGCAGATCGAATCCCGGTTTGTTGCGTCCGGCAAGAATGTGGGAGATGCCGGCCGGATTGACCCCGAGCAGTTCGGCGAGCTGGCTTGGCTTCAAACCCTCGGATTTCATCAAATCGAGCAATTTTTCCCTCATCTGCGTAATTTTTTACAAAAATAAACATTTTTCTTTTGTAAAACAAGAAAATACTACATTTGTAAAATGTTAATAACTGTTGAAAAGGTTTACAATTGTAAATAACAAAATATGGTTAAACAGCACCTCTCTCCTATTGCTTATTCTATACTTTATATGACTACGTATAAATATCTGGTTTTTATGGTTATTAATCTTGTGATATCTTCATTATGGCTTTGTCTGCCGATTTAAGTGTTTCCCTACCTTGCTAACTTAAAGTGTTGCTTTATATGTTTTATGTAACTGCTGGTTTTTAGCGTATTAAGTTTGCATGTTTAATATTTTGATTTGTGTAAAGTGTGTTAAAATCGGCTGAATATACCTCTGGCTGCATAATTTACATATGTAACTGTCAACCGAGATATCGACAGATTTAACTTTCCTAATGTAATTACAAATGGAAATAAATTGCTTTTTGCTGTGTTTACATTTGTAAACACCCTACCCTTTTGCCCTCTGTTTTCAGAAAATTTCCCGTATTTCCGATCGTTATCTGACTTTTTTACGCTCCTTTGTTGATTTTCGATACATTATGTTAAATAAAAAAGAGCCGGGTAGTGTTAATAACTCACTACCCGACTCTTTATCTGTCGGTTACAGACTTTTCAACAACCGCCTACCTGGCGAGTTTGTCGGCGATTTCGCGGAACTCTTCCGGAGTCAGCTGGAGCTTTTCGCGGTGGAAATCGACGTCATTTTCGTCCTTGATGGGGATCAGATGGATGTGCGCATGGGGAACTTCCAGGCCCAGGACGACCACTGCGACCCTCGCGCAATCTATTTCGCGCTTGATTCGTGCGGCGACCTTTTTGGCGAAGACCATCATCCCGGCCAGTGTCTCGTCGTCGAGATCGAACAGGTAATCGACCTCCTGTTTCGGGACTACGAGTGTGTGTCCTTTGGTGAGCGGATTGATGTCGAGGAATGCGTAGTAGCGGTCGTCTTCGGCGACCTTGTACGAGGGAATCTCCCCTGCGATGATGCGGGAAAAAATCGTTGCCATGGTGTTTGTTTTTTGATTCGGTTTCTCTTATTTCGTCTCGTTTCCGTTGCGGGGCGTCTCTTCCGGTGTATTGTGCCGTGCCAACAGCCGTTTGGTGTTGCGTATTCCGAGCAGGAGGCAGATGCCGCATCCGATGATTACGATCATGCTTCCGGCCCCTGCCAGTTTGTGTCCGAAGCAGGCCGCAATGACCCATGCTGCGACGAAGGCGCCTTCAAGTCCCAGCAACAGGCGCATGCCCCGCAGCGAGCGTTGCAGCTTTTCGGGGTTTTCCGCGGAACTCCTCCAGCGACGTTCTTCCGGTGTCATCTTGTGCTGTTCGGGGCTTTCCCTCTCTGTTTCGGTGTGTGGATTGCTCATGGATGTGTTATGTGGTCGTTTTCGACGTTTTCAGGCTTTTCTGTCGCTTCTTTGCGTTGTTCCCGGGACAACAACTTTCGATTCGGGTCTTCTTTCTGTGTCTCGCGTTTTTGCAATGCTGCCGGCATCCTCTTTTTTAGGGTATTCCGGGGTGTTGTCTTTGTCGGGACTCGTCTCTGTCGGGCGTTGCCGCTGCCGGGCGGCAATGTGGTTGCAACCTGCCCGGGGCGCCCGTCCCTTGCCCGGGGCCGTCCCGAATCGGTCGCTTGTGTTCCGTCTATTCCTCCTCGAATTTGGGCTTCAGAATCTCCGAATAGATCACGGCCCGGCGCAGGTCGAACTCCGCGGCAATCCGGGCTGCGGACTCCTCCTGCGGCCCGAATTGCGCCTCCTGGGCCGGTTCCTGGGCCGGTGTTCCGGCCGGACGCTGCCCGGCCGCAGCGGTCGTACTCTGGTTGGCCCGCGTTTCAGTGCGGCTGCCCATACGTTGGGCCTGTGTCTGTTTGGGGGTTCGGGGTTTCCGGGGGGCGTTGGCCGGCCGGGATGACGCTTCCGTCCGGGCCGTGGCCGGCTGCTTCTCGGCGAAGATGTCCGGAAAGCCCGGGAGCGGCCACGGCGATGCCGGTGTCGGCATGCCTGCCTGTTGGGGCTGCCCGGCCGGTTGCGTCCGGCTGGCCGGTCGTTGCGGCGCTGTCTGCTGCGGCTGCTCCCCTTCGGGCGTCGAAGGTCTGCGCCGCTTCTTCCGATTCGGCTGCGAGAGAAGCATGGCCGCTCCCGCAACGATTATCCATATGATCGTGGAGGTATCCATCCCTGTCAGTTCAACTTGCGTTTGATGGTTTCTATTCCCTTGATCTTTCGCATCTTGTCCATGACGGCGCTGAGACTCTCGGCATCCTTGACGTAGAGGCTGACGTTGCCTTCGAAGATGCCGTCGTGGCTGTGGATGTTCACTTCGCGGATGTTGATGTTGAAATCGTCGCTGACGACCTTCGCCAGGTCGAGCAGCAGCCCCTGCCGGTCGATTCCGCGTAGTTCAAGCGTGACCAGATACGACATGGCCTTGTGCTGCGACCATTTGATCTCCTCCTTGACGATGTTCTTGCCGTACTGTGCGGCCAGCCGGTTCAGTTCGTCGCATGTGGCCTTATGGACGATGATCCGTCCCGTCGCAGGGTCGCGGTAGCCGACGACCTTATCGCCCGGTATGGGCTTGCAGCAGTCGGCGATCTCGAACTGCGGTTCGTTGTCCGGCAGATCCTTTGCCGGGGCGATATCGCCCGGCTGCGGGCTCTCGTCGCCCTCCTCCTTTTTCTGCGGGATGAAGAGGGTCCAGAATTTCAGTATCTTGCTCTTGGCATTGACCTTCAGCACCTTTTCCAGATCGTCGAGCGAGATGATCCCTGCTCCGATCTTGCTGTAGAGCTCCTCCTTGTTGTTGCACTCGTAGATCGGCACGATCTTGCGCAATACCCTGCCGCTGAGCTGGATATTGAGCGATTTCATCTTCTCTTCGAGCAGCTGCATGCCGCGCTCGATGTTGTTCTGCCGTTCGCGTTTGAGGAAACTCTTGATGGCCGATTTGGCCTTGGCCGTGGTGACGATCTCCAGCCACTCGGGTTTCGGGCGCGCCGTGTCGGCCGTGATGATCTCGATCTGGTCGCCGCTGTTTATCTGCGTGGTGATCGGTTCGAGCTTGTGGTTGATCTTCGCGCTGATGGCGTTGTTGCCGATCTTCGAGTGGATGTCGTATGCGAAGTCCAGCGCAGTGGCTCCGAACGGCATTTTGCGGGCTTCGCCCTTTGGAGTAAATACTACTATTTCAGATGTATACAGCGATAACTTAAAGTTGTCCAGGAAGTCTACGGCATTCTCCGTCGGGCTGTTCAGTGCCGCGCGGATCTGCTTGAGCCATTTGTCGAACTCGTCCTCGTCCTGCGAGATCGTGGCGTGTTTGTACTTCCAGTGGGCCGCAAATCCGCGTTCGGCAATGTCTTCCATGCGCTGCGTGCGGATCTGCACCTCGACCCATACGCCGTCGGGGCCCATCACCGTCGAGTGCAGCGCCTCGTAGCCGTTGGCCTTGGGCATCGAGATCCAGTCGCGCAGCCGGTCGGGCTTGGGGGTGTAAATGTCGGTGATCGTCGAGTAGATCTGCCAGCACTGGGTCTTTTCCGAGGGGAACGGCAGCGGCTTGAAGACGATGCGGATGGCAAACAGGTCGTAGATCTCTTCGAAGGGGATCTGCTTGCGCTGCATTTTCGACCAGATCGAGTAGACGCTCTTCACGCGCCCCGAGATCTCGTAGTTGAAGTTGTCGCGGTTGAGAGCCGCGATGATCGGGGCGTTGAACTTGTCGATGAACTCCCGGCGCGAGGCTTCGCTTTCGTGGAGCTTCTGCGTGATTTCGGCATACTGCTGCGGGAAGCGGTACTTCATGCAGAGGTCCTCGAGCTCGCTCTTGATCGAATAGAGCCCCAGTCGGTAGGCCAGCGGGGCGAACAGGTAGATCGTCTCGCCCGTGATCTTGATCTGTTTGTTCAGGGGCATCGAGCCGAGCGTGCGCATGTTGTGCAGGCGGTCGGCGATCTTGATCAGGATGACGCGCACGTCGTCCGAGAGCGTGAGGAGCACCTTGCGGAAGTATTCGGCCTGCTCCGAGGTGTCGGCGTTGAAGACGCCCGACATCTTGGTCAGCCCGTCCACCATCGAGGCGATCTTCGGACCGAAGATCCGTTCCATGTCCTCCACGGTGTATTCCGTGTCCTCCACGACGTCGTGCAGCAGGGCCGCAACGACCGACTTCACGCCGAGTCCGATCTCGTCGATGACGATCTTGGCTACTGCAATGGGATGGAGGAGGTACGGTTCGCCGGAGCGGCGCCGTACCCCCTCGTGTGCCTCCTTGGCAAGGAAAAATGCGCGTTTGATGAAGTTCCAGTCCTCGTCGTTCTTGCAGATCTTCGTGCACGAGAGCAACAGGTCGTCCCACTTCTCCTTGATCAGGGCCTCATCCTCGGCAGTATATCCCATAGGCTTGTTCGATTACTCGTCCTTCTTGTTTTTCATGGCGTCGCGCACCTTCTGTTCGATCTCCGCGGCGAGCGCCTCGTCCTTTTTGAGCAGCTCCTTCACGGCGTCGCGTCCCTGCCCGATCTTCTTGTCTCCGTAGGAGAACCACGATCCGGCCTTCTTGATCACGCCGTAATCGACCCCGAGGTCGATGATCTCGCCGATCTTCGAGATGCCTTCGCCGAACATGATGTCGAATTCGGCCCGCTTGAACGGGGGCGCCACCTTGTTCTTCACGACCTTGACCTTCGTGCGGGTGCCGAGCTGCTCCTCGCCGTCCTTGATGACCGACATGCGTCGGATGTCGATGCGCACCGAGGCGTAGAACTTCAGGGCGTTTCCGCCGGTCGTCGTCTCGGGGTTGCCGTAGACGATGCCGATCTTGTCGCGCAGCTGGTTGATGAAGATGCAGACGGTCTTGGTTTTCGAGATGCTCGAGGTGAGTTTGCGCAGGGCCTGCGACATGAGGCGGGCCTGCAGTCCCATCTTCGCGTCGCCCATCTCGCCCTCGATCTCGGCCTTGGGCGTGAGGGCCGCCACCGAGTCGATGACGATGATGTCGATGGCGCTCGAACGGATCAGCGAATCGGCAATCTCGAGGGCCTGCTCGCCGTTGTCGGGCTGCGAGATGAGCAGGTTGTCCACGTCCACGCCGAGTTTCTGGGCGTAGAAGCTGTCGAATGCGTGCTCGGCGTCGATGAACGCCGCGATGCCTCCGGCCTTCTGGGCCTCGGCGATGGCGTGGATGGCCAGCGTGGTCTTACCCGACGATTCGGGGCCGAAGATCTCGATGACGCGCCCCTTGGGGTATCCGCCCACGCCGAGCGCCATGTCGAGGGTGATCGATCCGGTGGGTATCACCGGAATGTCGTTCACCTCCGTACTGTTCATACGCATGATCGACCCTTTGCCGAAGTCCTTTTCAATCTTCTCCATCACCGCGTTCAAGACCTTGAGCTTGTCCGGGTTCACCTGTACTTTTTCTGCCATGCTTTTCGCTAAGTTGTTGTCGTTTTTCAAATTGTTTCTTTCTGTCCGCCCGGTTTTGCCGCCCGGTGCGGAGGCTTGTGTGTGCGGCCTCCTATTTCGGCGGGCGGGCGGGTTTCGGGGGCCCGGCCTTCTGCCGCTCCCGGTCCAGTTCGCGGATGTCGCGCATCGGGTAGCGGATCACCCGCGCGTCGAGCTCCCGGTCCGGATAGGGGCTCCAGTTGCCGTTGTTGCCGACGCTCAGGCGCCATCCTGCGGCCTCGATCCCCGGATCCCGGGGGCTGTCGCCGCGCTGTGCCGCCTGTGTGATCTCCACGGCCTGCTCGCGGGCCCTTTGGCGCATCATCCGCTCGAGTTCGCGCCGCTCCCGCTGCAGGGGATCGACCTCGTCGCGGAACCACTCCAGGTCGGCCGAGGGGCTGTTGTCCGTTGTCCCGAAGCGGAGCGTCTGCATCCGGGTTTCTGCCGAGCGGGTCAGACATCCGTCGGCCTCGTGCCTTCCTGTCGGAAGCTCCCCTGCCGGCGGGACCTGCACGGCGGGCGCCGCATCACTCCGGAGCGCTCCCGCCGTGGCGGCGAGAACTCCCCACATGCCGACGATCCGGATGATCCGCCCCGCGCGTTTCATGGTCACCCCTCCTGCCGGTCGTAGGCGTCGAGGATCTGTCGGTAGTGGTTCTTGGTGTCCACCTTCGTGAAAATCTTCTCGATGCGGCCTTCGGCGTCGATGACGAAGGTCGTGCGCAGTACGCCCATGTATTTGCGTCCGTACATCGATTTCTCGGCCCACACGCCGTAGGCCTCGCACACCGAATGGTCGGTGTCGGCCAGCAGCGTGAAGTTCAATGCATGCTTGTCGCAGAAGTTGCGGTGCGACCGCTCGCTGTCGGGGCTTACCCCGACGATGCGGAAGCCCCTGCGGGCGAGTTCCTCGCGTCCGTCGCGCAGGCTCTGGGCCTCGAGCGTACACCCCGAGGTGTTGTCCTTGGGGTAGAAATAGAGGATGGTACGCTGTCCTGCAAGGTCGGCAAGCGTCAGCGGCTCACCGTCTTGCGTCGTGGATCGGAAGTCGGGGGCCTTGTCCCCCTCCTGCAAGTGTGTCATACGTGTCCGAAAAATTGTAAATTCTCTTCAAAGATAAGAATTTTCCGGGGATTTCCGCACTTTGTAAACGGCTTTTTTTGCGGGTTCAGTCCCATTGGTAGGTCACCTCGATCTGCTCGTTGAACTCCTCCTGCGTGTTGTTCAGCCGGCGCCGGCAGGCTGGACAGCGGATGGCTGTCTCGGTCTCGACGTATTCGCCGCAGCCGACACAGGCCGGAAGGATGCCGTAGCCGGGTTGCATGTAGTGGTCGAACTGCGCTCCGCAGTGTTTGCATCGGATTTTGTAAGCTGTTCCCATAGTCGTCTCTGTTTTCAGGTTCACGATGCAAAGGAACGGAGTATGTGTGTCATCTTTTGACACAATATGCAAATAGTTGAAAAAATATGTTTTTTCTGGCCGGAGTCTATTCGATGGCGTTCTTGCGGAGGTACTCGCGCAGGTAGTCGGTCAGTTCGGGCGAATCGACGATCCGTATGTCGTCGAGCAACCCGACGACGAAGCGTCCCACGCCGGCCATCCCGGCCACTTCGGTGTCGAGCAGCCAGCGGCCCCGCCGGAGGGGACGGATGTCGCGTTCGGCGAGCGGATACTCCTCGCACAGCAGGTTGCAGGCCAGCATGCCCAGCTCCAGCCGCACGCGGATCCGATGCTCGCCGTGCATGCGGAAGACGTCGATGAACCCTTCGGCGTGGTCGGCGGCATGCTCCCACGGGGTGTCGGTCACCTCGACTGAACCGATGCGGGCGGTCTTGAAGAGTTTCGACGTTCCGTCCTCCGGGTCGAAACTCCACACCTGCACGTAGTTGGTGGTGAAGGCGAAGGGCTCGACCAGCCGGTCGCGGACCTCGCCGCCGTGGGCCGACTGGTATCCGTGCAGCACAGCCTGCCGCCGCTCCTCGATGGCCTCGATCAGGCGGCGGATGTTCGGGGCGTTCTTGCCGCGAACGACCGTGTCGGCCAGCGTCCGGTTGTCGTAGACCGAGCAGAGTTTGCGTTTGAGGTTCTGTTTCAGAAGGTTCGTATCGTCGATGTTCTCGATGGCGCTCCGCAGGATGACGGCCTCCTCTTCGGTGAAATGGACCAGCTGCGAGATGTCGCGGAAGTGCGGCGACTCCTTGTCGAGACGGATGCAGTCGCCTGATTTCTTGATGACGAAGCCCGCTTCGCGGAAGGTGTCGATGTAGCGGTAGATGGTCCGGCGCGACATGCGGAGCCGCTCGGCCAGCTGATCGACGTTGTAGGTGGTGTTGGCCGTGAGCAGCTTCATGAGCCGCAGCAGCCGTTCGAGTTTGGGTTGGTCCATGCTTCGAGGAATTTCTTCGGTTGTTCTTGCGGGCAAAGATACGAAAAAGTCGTGACAGAAACTGTCACGACCCGTATTGGGGACGGAATCCGCCTTTTCAGGATGCCGGTTCCCTTTCGCTTCTGGTGCGGTAGGCGGCAAGATGCTCTTCGAGAGAGCGTTCCACCTCGCCGGGAGCTGCGTCGAGCACGCGGTCGTTGATCGTATAGGGGGTGTCGCTGCAACTCAGGGAGATGTCGATGGCGATCTGTCCGATCGGTCCCGACCGGTCGTATCGTTGTGCCAGATCGCGGGTGTGGACGGCAAGCAGGTCGTTCCCGGCGATCCGTACCCGGCTGAACGCCTCGATCGACTCCCAGGGGAAGAAGTATCCTTTTGCGGGTTTCAGGATGGAATGGAGCTTGAGCCCTTCGGGCAATACCTCTACCAGCGGGAAGCGTTTGCGGAGGAGGAGTGCAACGGTCAGGGCGACGGCTCCGGTCCCGAAGAAGAGTATCGACAGCCATCCTGCGACGGGAATGATGTATCGGGCGGCCAGCGACGGGGCTGCGGAGGCGTGGAGGATCATCCATGCACCTGCTCCGACAAACAGGAAGCAGCCGGCCAGCAGGGGCAGGATCCTGCGGAGGCTGAGGTGGAAGCGGCGGGTCTCGGGTGCTGCGGTCATGATGTTCGGGGTTGTGGGATACCCAAAGATATGCAAAAAACGGAACAAACGCAAGTTCGGTGTGCGGACAAGCTGGCAATAAAAGGGGGGTGCGCGTGGATCGCATCCCCCTTTTTTGTCTCTTTTTCGCGGTTCTGCCCGGTTCCGGCTTCTGCCCTGCTTTCGGCCTCCCGGTCCCGGCTGTCCTGTCCCGGCCACAGCCCGGCACCTTTGCTGTTCCTCTCGGCTGTCCCTCTTGGGCCCCCCCCCTCGGTTATTGGGCGAGGACCTTTTTTTCGATCTCCTCGACCATGCGGCGGAATGCCTTGTCGGTCTCGATGAGATTCGATACGGCCTTGCACGAGTGGAGCACCGTGGCGTGGTTGCGGCCTCCGATGGCGGCCCCGATGGTCGTCAGCGGCGCTTTGGTGTGCTGCTTGGCCAGATACATGGCGATCTGGCGGGCCTGGGCGATTTCGCGCGTGCGTTCCGTGGAGTTGAAGCGGGCGAAATCCAGATTGAGGTATTCGCACACGACCTCGATGATGTGGTCGATGGTGATCTCCTTCTGGTAGAGCTGCACGTAGACCTTCAGGATCTCCTTGGCCAGCGACGTGGTGATCTTGCGCCCGAGGAACGAGGCGTTGGCCACCAGCGACGAGAGTGCGCCCTCGATTTCGCGGACGTTGGCCGAGATGTTGTCGGCCAGGTAGGCCACCACGTCGTCCGAGATCTGTGCCCCGAGCTTCTGCGCCTTGATGCGGATGATCTTGAGCTTGGTCTCGTAGTCGGGCGTGTTGAGCTGTGCCGAGAGGCCCCACTTGAAACGCGTCAGCAGGCGCTGTTCGATGTCCTTGAGCTCCACGGGCGGCTTGTCCGAGGTGAGGATCAGCTGCTTTCCCGACAGCTGCAGGTGGTTGAATATGTTGAAGAAGGCGTTCTGCGTACCCGTCTTTCCGGTCAGCTCCTGGATGTCGTCGATAATCAGCACGTCGATCATCTGGTAGAAGTGGATGAAGTCGGGGATCTCGCCGTTCTTGTAGGCGGTCTGGAACTGCGCCTGGAACTTGTTCATCGAGACGTAGAGCACCTGCAGTTCGGGGTGGCGCTGGCGCACCTCGTGGCCGATCGACTGCACGATGTGGGTCTTGCCCAACCCCGAGTCGCCATATATATATAGGGGATTGAAGGGGTTGTTTCCCGGGTTCACCGCCACGGACATGCCCGCCGAACGGGCCAGCCGGTTGCATTCGCCCTCGATGAAGGTGGCGAACGTGAGGTTCGGGTTCAGCTGCGGGTCGATCACGATCTTCTTGACACCCGGAATGACGAACGGATTTTTTATATTTGCAGTGTTCGTCTGGGCGTTGAAACGGGCGATCGGCGCCGTGTCGGCCTCGGCGGGAGCCGGTGCGGCTGCTGGGGCCGGGGTGCGGGGCACGGCGTAGTGGAGTTTCGTCTGCTGTCCGTAGAGCTGCGAGATGATGGGCCGCAGGAACGGGATGTAGTTCTTCTCGATCTGCCGCACATAGCTCTCGTTGGGTACGCGCAGACGGAGCGTCGTACCGTCGAACTCGAGCGGTACGATGGGCTGGAACCACTTCTCGAACTCTTCGGCCGAGGTCTGTGCCTTGATCCGGTCGAGACAGTATTGCCACATGTCGTTATGTGCCTGCGTGTTGTTCAGCATGACGAAAGTTTGCGCTGTTTTGACGTGACAAAGTTGTGAATAAATTTGTAAAAAGATTCCCGAAAATGAGTTGCAAATCTCCCATTTTTGTATATAGAAAAACAACGCTTTCCGGAGGGTCGATTTTAACTTACTGATATTGAATATTCGAAAATTATTCCGTATATTTGCATATAAAATTTTTGGAACAGACGATCATTAAATTATAGATAAAACCAATAGCATTATGGCAAGCGAACTCGAACAGCAGGTGCTGAAAAAGGCGCAGTCGTGGCTCGACGGACACTACGACGTGGAGACGAAAAAACAGGTCAAGTATTTGATCGACAACGATATGAAGGAACTTGTAGAGAGCTTCTACAAGGACCTCGAATTCGGTACCGGCGGCCTGCGCGGCATTATGGGCGTGGGCTCCAACCGCATGAATATCTACACGGTGGGCGCTGCAACGCAGGGCCTGGCCAACTACCTGAAGAAGAACTTCGCGGGCGAGCAGATCCGCGTGGCGATCGGCCACGACAGCCGCAACAACTCGCGCATGTTCGCCGAGCGTGTGGCCGACATCTTCGCCTCGAACGGCTTCACGGTTTTCCTCTTCGACGCCCTGCGTCCGACCCCCGAGCTGAGCTTCGCGATCCGCGAGCTCAAGTGTCACTCGGGCGTGGTTGTTACCGCCTCGCACAACCCCAAGGAGTACAACGGCTACAAGGCCTACTGGACCGACGGCGCGCAGGTGACGCCCCCGCACGACAAGAACATCATCGCCGAGGTGGAGAAGATCACCGACGTCGATATGATCCTGACGGGCAGGAATCCCGAGAACATCACGATCCTCGACGAGAAGTTCGACGAGATCTACCTCGACAAGGTGCATGAGCTGTCGCTTTCGCCCGAGAGCGTGAAGAAGCATCACGACATGAAGATCGTCTATTCGCCGATGCACGGAGCCGGCGTGCGCCTGGTTCCTGCCTCGCTGCGCAAGTTCGGATTCACGAACGTCATCATGGTCAAGGAGCAGGCTGTCATCGACGGCAACTTCCCCACCGTCGAGTCGCCGAATCCCGAGGAGCGCAAGACCATGTCGATGGCCATCGACCTTGCAGCCAGGGAGGGTGCCGACCTGGTGCTGGCCACCGATCCCGACTCGGACCGCATCGGTGTGGCGCTGCGCAACAAGCGGGGCGAATACGTGCTGCTGAACGGCAACCAGACCCTCGTGCTGCTGATGAGCTACCAGCTGACCCGCTGGGCCGAGCGCGGCGAACTGGACGGCAACCAGTATGTCGTCAAGACGATCGTCACGTCGCAGATGGCCAATGCCGTGGCCGACTATTTCAAGGTGAAGTGCTACGACTGCCTCACGGGCTTCAAGTATATCGCCAAGATCATCCGCGAGAACGAGGGCAAGACGAAGTACATCGGCGGCGGCGAGGAGTCGTTCGGCTATCTGGCCGGCGACTATGTGCGCGACAAGGACGCCGTTTCGGCCTGCTCGCTGGCTGCCGAGGCCGCCGCATGGGTCATGGATACGATGGGCCTGACGCTCTACGAGTGGCTGCAGCAGCTCTACGTGAAGTACGGCTTCTACCGTGAGGGCCTGGTTTCGGTGGTCCGCAAGGGCAAGGAGGGTGCCGAGCTGATCCAGAAGATGATGGTCGATTTCCGTACCAACCCGCCCAAAACGATCTGCGGCTCGCCCGTGGTGAAGGTGAACGACTTCCTCTCGCTCGAACAGACCGACCTGCGCACCGGTGCCAAGACGCCCATTGAGCAGGATTCGAGCAACGTGCTGCAGTGGTTTACCGAGGACGGCACGATCGTTTCGGTGCGCCCGTCGGGCACGGAGCCCAAGATCAAGTTCTACTTCGGTGTCAAGGCGCCGCTGGCTTCGGTGGACGACTACGAGAAGGTGCTCGCCGAGCTCGACGCCAAGATCGAGGCGATCAAGAAGGACCTGAAGCTGGAGTAGCCGGCCGCGCGTCCCTTCCCGACTGTGCCGGGGCCCGACAATCGGGCCCCGGCTTTTTGCTGCCCCGCTGCTCTTTCTTGTCTTGCTCCCTTTGCGTTGCAATGCCGCGGTGTCCCGTGTTCTTGCTGCGTCTTGTTCCCTGTTTTCCCTCCCTCTTTTTGCTGTAGAGCCGCCTCGCTCGTGCATCCTTTTTTTCGGTCTGCAGCCTGCCCTCTCAGCCGACGGCGAATGATTTTTCATGAAATATTAAAAATATAGTTGCGTAACTAAAATATTAGTTATATATTTGCTCCAGGAGAATCAACTAAAATTATAGTTATGGTAGAGATTGTCAAGAACCGCCCCCAGGAGCTCACCCGCGCCGAACTGGAGATCATGCAGGTCTTCTGGCGGCAGGGTGCCTGCGTCGTGCGTGCCATCCTCGATGCGCTCGAGGAACCCAAACCGGCCTACAATACCGTTTCGACCATTGTCCGCATCCTCGAGAAGAAGGGCTATGTGGGACACAAGGCCTACGGCAAGACCTACGAATACTACCCGCTCGTTTCGAAGGACGACTACGCCCGCCGCTACATGGCCACCGTGCTCGACACCTTCTTCGACGGTTCGGTGAGCCGTCTGGTCTCCTTCTTCTCCGAACACAAGGCCATCTCGGTCGAGGAGACCGACGCCATCCTCCGCATGTTGCGCGAAGACGAATAAAACCCGTGTCGGCCATGAAATCGCCCTTGCTCTATATCGTCGAGATGCTCTTCTGCAGCGGAATCCTGCTGGCTTTCTACCGGCTGGTGCTGGTGCGCAGGGTTTCGTTCCGGGTGTGCCGCCTCTATCTGGTTGCGGCGCTCCTCCTCTCGGCCGTGATCCCGGCCCTCGAGATCCCGGTCTACCCCGCTTCGGTCCGGAATCCCGATTCCGTCCGGTCCGAGTGGCTGCAGGAGGCGTACCCTGCCGGACCTGCTGCAGTCGGTGAGGCGGCGGGCGAGGCGGTGTCGGGGACGCAACCTCGCCCCGCGACGCCGCGTTATGCCCTCCCGCTGCGCCTGCTCCCGGCGGCGGCCTGTGCCGCGGTCACCCTGCTGTCGCTGGGTCTGCTTGTCGTCCGGCTGTACCGCATCCGCCGCCTGCGCTGCCGTTCGCGGCTTACGCCCTGCGACGGTTATACGCTGGCCGAGAACCCGCAGGTGGCAGCCCCCTTCTCGTTCCTACGCACGGTCTTTCTGGGGGCTGGCTACGAGGGGGAGCGGCGCGAGATGGTGCTTTGCCACGAGGCGGGCCATGTCCGCCACCTCCATTCGGTCGAATGCCTCATTGTCGAGTTTGTGCGGAGCCTCTTCTGGTTCAACCCCTTCGTCTGGATCGCCCAGCGCTGGCTGAAGGAGGTCCACGAGTGGGAGGCCGACCGCGAGGTGCTCGATGCAGGCTACGACCTCACCCGTTATCGGATCGTCCTGTTCCATCAGCTCTTCGGCTATAATCCGGATATAGCCTGCGGGTTGAACCATTCACTCACCAAAAAACGATTTGCCATGATGACGCGATGCAACAACCGGCGCCATGCCGCCCTGCGGCTGGGCGCTGCCCTTCCCGTGCTGGCGGGGTTGGTCCTGCTTTGCAGCTTTACTGCCCGGGAGCCCGAACCTCCGGCCGTCGCCCGCACCTCGTCGGGCGACGATCCCCTGAATCTCGATATCCGCATCGGCCGCGACTCGGTCTGGGTCGATGGCACACCGGCCTCCGGCGACGGGATCCTCGAACTGATTGCGCGGAAGCGCGACCGCCTCTCTGAGGAGGAGCGTCCCCGCCTGACGGTCACGCTGCGCGCCGACGGCGAGGTGTGCATGGGCACCGTGACCGACCTAAAGGAGCAGATGCGTGAGGCCCGTGTGCTGCGTGTACGCTACGAAACGGCCGACTGCGAGGTCTCCCGGATGCTCCCGCCCCGCATCAGGCCGTCGCCCGACGGGTCGAAACCCGCCGTGGTGCCATGTGGCCTGGTGGAGTATATTCCGGCAGATTCACTGTTTCCCGATTCGTTCCGCCTGAAGATTGCGGAGCGCAACTGCTTCCTGGTGTCGGTCAATGCCCGGGGGCGCATGCTTGCCGGGACCGTGCGAAACAGGAGGGAGTGTACGCCCGACGAACTGAAGGCGCTGGCCCGGGAGTTTCTGCTCAACCCGACGGACGACCGGTCGCTTTCCGAGCATCGTCCGGCTGCGATCTGCCTGCCCGACGGCCGCACGGAGCACTATGCCGAGTGTCAGGGCATGTTCGGCATTCAGATCGACCGTGCGACTCCCTATGCCGCCTATGCCGGCGTACAGCAGGCGTTGTCTGAGGTTTATGCCGATTTGCGGGCCGATCTGGCCCGCAAGTGGTTCGGCTCTCCGTTCGACGGGTTGGACGCCGGGCAGCGTGCATGCGTCCTGCGGGCCCTGCCGATCCGGATCACCGAGATCGCCCCGAAGGGAATCTGACCTGACCTGCCGGTGCAGCCATCCGGTGCGGCGGTTCGCCGCGGTCTCCCGGATGCGGTGTCATCCTTCTCGCTCTTACCATAGGCGAACCCCGTGTCGGAGGCTTCGGCGCTCGCCGGCACGGGGCTTTTTTTGGGTGCTCCGGCGCACTGCCTCCGACGGTTCAGTCCCGGAGCTTCTCGTTGTGTAGGTGGCGCTCCCTATCGCGGGAGGTCTTCTTGGCGAAGTTGGCCTCCATGGCAGCCGTAAGGTCCACGCCCGTCTGGTTGGCCAGGCAGACCAGCACCCACAGCACGTCGGCCATCTCGTCGGCGAGGTTCTTTTTCTCTCCTGCCTTGAACGACTGGTCGCCGTACGTGCGGGCCATGATGCGGGCCAGCTCCCCTACCTCTTCCGTGAGGCAGGCCATGTTGGTCAGTTCCGAGAAGTAACGCACGCCGTAGGTTCGGATCCACGCATCGACGCGCTCCTGCAGTTCCTTGATCTCCATTGTTATCTTACCCTTATCAGATTCAGTCCGTCGCGCAGCGGGACGATGACGTTCTCCACCCTCGGGTCCTCGACCACCATGCGGTTGAACTCCAGCAGCGCCTGCGTGTGGCGGTCTGCGTGCGCAACGGGTTCGACGACCTTTCCCGACCAGAGGATGTTGTCGGCGATCAGCACCGAGCCGCTGTGCACCAGCGGTGTGCCCGACGTGTCTCCCAGCAGCATCCGGTAGTAGTCGGGGTATTCGCGCTTGTCGCCGTCAATGAACACCAGGTCGAACGTCGTAGCGAGTCGGGGTGCGATCTCCAGTGCCGAGCCGATGTGCAGGCGGATCTTCGCCCCGTGGGGCGAACGGTCGAAGTAGGACTGCGCCACCTCCTCCAGCTCGTCGTCCACCTCCACGGTGTCGAGTCGCGCCCCCTCTTCCAGCCCGGCGGCCATCGAGAGGGCCGAGTAGCCCGTGAAGGTCCCGATCTCGAGTACCCGCTGCGGGCGGAGCATCCGGACGAGGAGCTCCAGCAGCCGCCCCTGGATGTGCCCCGAGACCATGCGCGGTGCGACCGTGCGCAGGTGCGTCTCGCGGTCGAGCTCCTGCAGCAGCGCATCCTCCGGTTCCGAATGCGCGCGGACGTATCGTTCGAGTGCCTCCATCGTTGCTATCTGGCGTAGAAGCCCTGTTTGTTGAACTCGTAGGAGGCGTCGATCGCCTCGGGCGTATCGGCGAATGCGTCGAGCAGGACAATGAGTACCAGACGGTTCGAGGGTCGTTTCATAGGGTGTTCCGTTTTTTTGTCTATTTGTAAACCAGCTGCGACATGTTCGTGAAGACCTTGCCGGCCACTTCGGTCAGCTGTTCGGCCGATATTTCACGGATCTTGGCGTAGACCTGCTCCATCGTGTCCACATCGTCGTGGAGCAGCAGGCTCTTTCCGGCCCCGAGCATGTAGCTTTCGTTGCTCTCGCTCGAGATGGCCAGCTGGGCGATGAACTGCTTCTTGGCCATCGAGAGCCGCCGGGCCGTGAGGGGCTCGGTGCGGAGGCGGTAGAGCTGCTCCTCGATGAGGGCGATGCAGCGCCCGGCGTTGTCGTGGTCCGAACTGAAGTAGATCGCCACGATGCCCGTGTCGGTGTAGGGCGTATAGCTGGCCTCGATGTTGTACGACAGCCCGTGTTTCTCGCGTATGACGGTGTTGAGCAGCGAGTTGGCGCTCGGTCCCCCGAGGATGTTCGTCACGAGGGCCAGCGGCAGGCGGTCCTCGTCGCCGATGGCGCAGGCGCGGTTGCCGATGATGCAGTGCGTCTGGTGGGTATGCCGCGCGACTTCCTTGGCGAACGGGGCCGTATAAGCGGGTGCCGCGCGGCGGAATCCGCGCTGCGAGGCCTCCTTGGCGGCGAAGTAGCGCCGGGCCACCGCCTCGGCCGTGCGGGGCGCGATGTTGCCGATCGACGAGAAGACCATGCGGTCGGTCGTGTGCGTGCGTGCCGTGAAGGCGCGGATCGCGTCGCCGTCGTAGCGGGCGAGGGCCGCCTTGCGCCCCAGGATGTTGTGCCCGAGCTCCGACCCGGCGAAGAGCAGGTCCTCGAACGTGTCGTAGATCATGTCGGCCGGCGAGTCCTTGTAGGTGTTGATCTCGTCGGCGATGACCTCCTTCTCGCGCTCGAGCTCGCGCTCGGGGAAGGTCGAGCGGAAGGCGATGTCGGCGATCAGCTCCGCGGCCTTCGCGAAGTCGCCCCGGAGCGTCGTGGCGTGGATCGTCGTGTCCTCCTTCGTGGTGAAGGCGTTGAGCTCCCCGCCGAGGTTCTCCAGGCGGCAGTTCACCTGCCAGGCGCGCCGCCGCCGGGTGCCCTTGAAGAAGGCGTGCTCGGTGAAGTGCGCCAGTCCGTACTCGTCGGGATGCTCGTCGCGGCTCCCGGCGTCGATGACCAGTGCGCAGTGCGCCACCGAGCCCTTCACCTGGCGGTGGATACCCCGGATGCCGTTGGGAAGCGTATATGTGTAGAATTCCATGCGGATCGGTTACATTTTGGTGTGCAGGCGCAGAAATTCGCCCGTATGGCTGCCGGGGCACTGCGCCAGTTCGCGGGGCGTTCCCTCGAAGACTACCCTGCCGCCGCCCGATCCCGCTTCGGGACCGAGGTCCACGACCCAGTCGGCGCACTTGATGATCTCCATGTTGTGTTCGACGATGACGATCGTGTGGCCGCGGGCGATCAGGGCGTCGAAGGCCGCCAGCAGCTTCGATATGTCGTGGAAATGGAGTCCCGTCGTCGGCTCGTCGAAGATGAACATCACGCCGCCCTGCGCCGAGTCCTTGGTGAGGAACGACGCGAGCTTGACGCGCTGGCTCTCGCCGCCCGAGAGGGTCGAGGAGGACTGGCCCAGCTTCACGTAGCCCAGCCCGACGTCCTGCAGCGGACGGAGGCGTTCGACGATCCTGCGGCAGGTGGCGTTTGCGGCATCTTCGCCGAAGAAGGCTATGGCGTCGTCCACGGTCATCTCCAGCACGTCGTAGATCGACTTGCCGCGGTATTTCACCTCGAGCACCTCGTCGCGGAACCGTTTTCCGCCGCACGCCTCGCAGACCAGTTCGACGTCGGCCATGAACTGCATCGAGACCTTGATGACCCCTTCGCCCTGGCACTCCTCGCAGCGGCCTCCGGCGATGTTGAACGAGAAGGCCGAGGCCCCGAGACCCGTATGCTGGGCGTAGGGCTGGTCGGAGTAGAGTTTGCGGATCTCGTCGTAGGCCTTGATGTAGGTCACGGGGTTCGAGCGCGACGACTTCCCGATGGGGTTCTGATCGACCATCTCGACCGACTTGAGCAGCCCGACGTCGCCGTCGATGCCGTCGAAGTCGCCCGGCTTGACTCCCGTGTCGAAGAGCATCCGGCGCAGTGCCGGATAGAGGATCCCCTTGGCCAGCGACGATTTTCCCGAGCCGCTCACCCCCGTGATGCACGTCATCACGCCGAGCGGGATCCGCACGTCGATGTTGCGGAGGTTGTTCTCGCGGGCGCCGCGGATCGTGATCGAGTGGCTCCAGCCGCGGGGCATGGCCGGTGCGGCGATCGAGCGGCGGCCGGTGAGGTAGTCGGCCGTCAGGCTCCCGGTGCACTGCATCAGGTCGTTCAGCGGGCCGTTGAAGACCACCCTGCCGCCGTTGTACCCCGCCTCGGGTCCGATGTCCACGATCCAGTCGGCGGCGCGGATCACCTCCTCCTCGTGTTCGACGACGATCACCGTATTGCCCAGGTCGCGCAGCTGCCCGAGGACCTTGATCAGCCGGTGCGTGTCGCGCGGGTGAAGCCCGATCGAGGGCTCGTCGAGTATGTAGAGCGAACCGGTGAGGTTGCTGCCCAGCGAGGTCGAGAGGTTGATGCGCTGGCTCTCGCCGCCCGAAAGCGTCGAGGAGAGGCGGTCGAGCGTGAGGTATCCCAGCCCCACGTCCGCGAGGTATTGCAGGCGGTTGCGGATCTCGGTCAGGATGCGCGCCGCAGTTTTCGTGTCGTGTTCGTCGAGCTGCAGCGCGTTGAAGAAGGGGATCAGCTCGTCCACCGGCATCGCCACGATCTGGGCGATCGTGCGGTCGCCGACGCGCACGTAGAGCGCTTCGCGGCGCAGGCGCGAGCCGCCGCACTCGGGGCAGACGGTCTTGCCCGTGTAGCGGGCCTTCATCACGCGGAACTGGATCTTGCGCCGCTC
>OOBZ01000382.1_pt1 | contig 35912 bp, 26 predicted proteins | sample 1671601 | NCBI WGS metagenome assembly OOBZ01 (sample SAMN06348173, study PRJEB24527) | human gut metagenome | biome: human gut; feature: ankylosing spondylitis patient; material: feces | host: Homo sapiens | place: China | collected 2015-10
GCGATCTGCTTTTCGATAGCAGCTTCGCCTCCACCCATCTCAACGACGGCTTTCTTCTCCCTGAGGGCCTGAATGTTTTTACTTAAATCTGTCATATTATTTAATAGATTTTTATTATTTACCGACAGCTTTTGCTCTGTATGAACAACGAGCAGTCCCTTTAATAATACTATTTAGTTTTCCTTTATTCAACTGGCGACGGATAGCCGAAACATTGTCGATGAACACGTGACCTTCCAGATGCTCGCATTCGTGCTGTACCACACGGGCAGCAAAACCATCTACCACCTCGTCATGTTCCTCCCAGTTTTCATCAAAATATTTCACCCGGATCTTGCTGGCACGGGACACTTTCTCATGTACGCCAGGAAGGCTCAAACAACCTTCTTCCATAGAAATCTCTTCTTCACTGCTTTCAACGATATCCGGATTAACCATCGCACGCTTGAATCCTTTACATTCAGGGAAATCATCTCCCATCACATCAGCATCGATCACAAGCAAACGAATCGACAACCCAACCTGGGGAGCGGCCAAGCCTACTCCATCGGCATTGTACATCGTATCGAACATATTAGCTACTAACTGCTTTAATTCCGGATAATCCCTGGGTACATCTTCAGCCTCTTTTCTTAACACAGGCTGACCGTATAAGTATACTGGTAAAATCATAAACTATAACTGATATTTTTTATTTTCTAAATATGATTGAAGGATAATAACTGCACTGATCTCATCCACCAAGCCTTTATCCTGTCTTTTTTTCTTCTTCAAACCTCCGTCGAGCATTGCCTTGTGCGCCAGGACAGACGTGAAACGCTCATCATAATATTCAACCGGAATATTCGGAATGGTCCGTTTCAGATGTGTCACGAAAGCCTCTACATACTTCATGTTTTCCGAAGGCTCGTTATTCATCTGCTTCGGCAGACCGACCACGAATAAATCCACCGGTTCTTTTGCCACATAAGCAGATAACCAGGAGACCAATTCCCCACTCGGCACCGTTGTCAGACCGTTTGCAATCATCTGTAAATTGTCTGTAGCTGCTAACCCGGTCCGTTTTCGGCCATAATCAATTGCTAGTATCCTTCCCATCGGCTGCAAAGATAGCACAAATATGCATTTGTATTACACAAATACACAAAAAGTGTGCAATTTATAAGTTTAATAGGCATTCTTTTCACCTTTAGACATGTTCAGAATCGTCACCACGATGATCTTCAGATCCAGGAAGAACGACCAGTTCTCAATGTACCACACATCCCGTTTCACACGTCCTTCCATCTGTTCGAGCGTCTTGGTTTCTCCCCGATAACCGGTTACCTGTGCCCATCCCGTCACTCCGGGTTTTACCAGATGGCGTACCATATATTTATCGATAAGAGCCGAATATTGCTCAGTGTGTTTCAACATATGAGGACGAGGGCCCACTACCGACATCTCCCCTCTTAATACATTGATAAATTGAGGGAACTCATCCAGATTCGTACGCCGAAGGAAATCTCCGATACGGGTTTTACGCGGATCATCTTTTGCTGCCTGCAATTTATCGGCATCCGCATTGACCCGCATTGTCCGGAATTTATAACACTCAAATTCCTGCCCGTACAAACCGGTACGCTTTTGCTTGAAAAAAATAGGTCCCGGAGATGTTGCTTTTATCAATATTCCTATAACGACATAAAGTATCGGATAAATGGTCAGTAAAATACCCAAAGAAAAAAGAATATCAAAAGTTCTCTTTAATGCCCGGTTATAAGCTGCCTGCAAAGGTTCACGGCGAACAGCCAATAATGGAATCGACTCCATTATTTCCATAACAAGACTCTTCTTTATATTCCTGTAAAACTCCGGAACAATATAGAAACGAATCATATGCTTTTCAGCAAAATTCATTATCCGCAATATCTTCTCGTCCTGCGTTCCTGGCAAAGTACAATAGATTTCGTCTATATCATTAGCCAATACATACTTCTCCACTTCATGCGTCATACCCAGGTAATTCGGCAACACACTTTGCAAAGACAGATTATCATCAAAAAAACCCATGATACTGAATCCATAGGAAAGATCATCCTTCATAACCCGGTACAATTCCATACCATTCTTACCTGCTCCTACAATAATAATTCTTTTAAAATTATGTCCTTTTCTACGGTACATCTTTAGTGTAACGCGAACAAACACTCTCCAAAGAGCAAAAATTATAACTGTTACAGCAAAATAAACCAGCAGAAATGTAGCCAGGGCATCCCCTATATTCAGAAAGATAAGACAAGTAGCGAACAGAAAAACAAATATAGAGACCAACGCAAAGGCACGCTGTACAATTTTGTCAATAAAAACAACAGCCACATGCAATTGCATGGGAACAAAATAAAGGGCAAAGAAATAACAGAAATTCAATAAGAGAACAACCTCTCTCAAACTATAGGATATAGCTTTTGTATAAAATTCCCCCAACCCATAATAGACAGCGAAGAACAATAGATTTAATACAACTAAATCTCCCATTCCTATCAGCCACTGGATAAGGTAACCATGTTTTTTGTCGAATTCCATAACTGTGTTCTAAAATTCCACAAAAGTAATGAATATTCTGTGCAAAAAAAAGGCTGCACAATAGAATGTGCAGCCTTTTTCAGATATAATTAAAAATAAATTAATTATTAGCAGACATGATAACAACACGGTTCCAGTTGTTTTCGCTGTACGGCTGTTCGTCAGAACCTCTCCATTCGATAGTAATCTGGTTAGAGTTGATACCGTATTTGTCGATCAATTCTTTAGCAACGGCTTTAGCACGTTTTTCAGAAAGACCCATGTTGTATTTAGAAGTACCTGTGTTCTTATCAGCATAACCGATAACCTTGATCGGAGCATTGTTTGCCTTCATGAATTCAGCAGTGTTGTAAATACTGATCTGCTGGTTCTTATCGATCTTAGAACTATTCAGACGGAAGTATACTACATTGTCAACATAGTTGTTTACAACATTAGTTACAACTTCTTCGCATTCAGGACAAGATTCCGGACGTTTGCTCAATTCATCGTTAGCAGCACGCAATGAGTTGATCTGATTGTTCAGGTCGTTCAACAAAGCGTAATCCATCGGTTCCAATACTTCGAAATCAGTTTTACCCAGTTTGAATGTCAAACCAGCGCTCAGCTGAGCGATACCGTCTGTCAAGTGGAACATGTTAACACGATTGAACTGTTCGTTCAGCAAAGAACCCTGAACTTCCACGTTCAAATCAACACGTTTGCTCAAACGGAAAGCTGTAAGGATACCAGCATTTAATGTAGGAGATTCTGTTCTAGCATATCCCTGATTTTCGAAACGCTGTGCATAACCGAAACCGACCCAAGGAATCAAACGGAATACTCTTTTTTCATTATAAACTCCCCAGAAATTGGTAACATCCCATAACAAGTCTACATGAGCAGCTGCATATTTGTTGTGCTGCATGATCTCTGCGTTGTCACCTACAAATCCGTGTAAAATACCACCGTTCAACTGAGTACGGAAAGCCAGATACGGGTTGAACCACTTACCAAACGAGAACTGAGGCGCAAAATTCAGACGGTTGCCAAAATCTGCTTTATTATTCTGGTCACCCAATAACATACTTGCACCACCGGCAACAGAAATAAACCAATTATCGCCAGCTTTGTTTTTCTTGAAATTTGTCTTATAACCTTTTTCAGTACTAAAACCAACTTGTGGTTTAAATTCCTGTGCTGACACAGAGAAAACAAAACCTGACAATAAAGCTAAAAGTAATACTTTAGTCTTCATATTCATCAACTTTTTAATTAAACAATCAATTACCTTAAATAACGCTCAAATTTAGAGCAAAATTAAATCTTTTTTTAACTAAAACAAAATAAATCTATGTTTTGTTCTTAATTTATTCAAAATAATTCAGAATTTTATATCCACCTTCTTTCAGATAGGATTCTTTTTTCATCAGCTTGATATCATTCTGCATCATATCCTGAATAAGAGTATCAAGGGTGTATTTCGGTTCCCACCCCAAACGGGTACGGGCCTTCGTAGCATCCCCGATAAGTAAGTCAACCTCGGTCGGACGGAAGTACTGAGGGTCAATACCAACTACTTCTTCACCTATCCGTTCTTTAAAATTTTCGAGATAAGCCTCACCTACTTTCTCTATAAACATTTTTTCGTCAATATAGTTTAATACTGCGACCTCATTAACATTTTCGCCTTTAAAAATGACTTCTACCCCTATTTCTTTAAATGCTTTACTGATAAAATCGCGAATAGTCGTCGTTATTCCGGTAGCAATAACATAATCAGAGGGTTCATCCTGCTGGAGAATCGCATACATGGCACGGACATAATCCTTGGCATGGCCCCAGTCACGTTTGGAAGATAAATTTCCCATATAAACTTTTTCCTGCATACCCAAAGCAATGCGCGAAACGGCACGGGTTACTTTACGGGTAACAAACGTTTCTCCGCGAAGCGGCGACTCATGATTAAACAGAATGCCGTTGGAAGCATGCATTTTATAGGCTTCACGATAGTTTACCGTAATCCAGTAACCATATAGTTTAGCAACAGCATACGGACTTCGGGGATAGAAAGGAGTCGTTTCCTTTTGAGGCACTTCCTGAACCAATCCATATAATTCGGATGTAGAAGCCTGATAGATACGGGTTTTAGGGATCAGGTTCAGCAGACGCACCGCTTCAAGGATACGCAACACACCCAGACCATCGGCATTCGCCGTATATTCAGGAGTATCGAAACTTACTTTCACATGGCTCATAGCTGCCAGGTTATATATTTCGTCAGGCTGCACTTCACCGATGATACGGGTAAGGTTCAGGCTGTCGGTCAGGTCGCCATAATGAAGGATCAGGTTCCGGTTCTCCACATGAGGGTCCTGATAAAGATGATCGATACGGTCTGTGTTGAACATGGATGAACGACGTTTGATACCATGCACCGTATATCCTTTTTTTACAAGATATTCTGCCAGATAAGCTCCATCCTGTCCTGTAATACCTGTTATTAAAGCTACTTTACTCATTTATATGAATTTATTATTGTTTGTCTAAATACCAGTTGTATAAAAGTTCCACACCTTCGGCAATCTCTATTTTATGATGCCATCCCAAAGCATACAGTTTACTGACATCCGTCAGTTTGCGCAGCGTCCCATCGGGTTTGGAAGCATCAAAAACCAGTTCGCCATCGAAACCGATCTTTTCCTGAATCAGCGTAGCGACTTCTTTTATAGATAACTCTTTTCCCGTACCTATATTTATATGTGTGTTGCGCACTTCATTTCCCTCCGGACGCACATCCTGAAAATCGATATGTTCCATAATATAAACGGAAGCATCTGCCATTTCTTCGCTCCAAAGAAATTCGCGGAGCGGTTTTCCGGTTCCCCACAGCTGCACTTTTCCCGGATAGATACCGTATTTCGCTAAAATAGCCAGGATGTCATTATCCGTTGCATTTCCGGCCACTCCTTCTACAGGACGTGCATTCAAATCTTTGCGCAAAGCCTCCCAATTATCGGTATGAAGGCATTTGCCCAGATGAATCTTACGGATCATCGCCGGAAGCACATGCGAAGTCTCCAGATTGAAATTATCGTTCGGACCATACAAATTAGTGGGCATCACTGCGATATAGTTCGTCCCGTATTGCAGGTTATAGCTTTCACACATCTTTATCCCGGCAATCTTTGCGATGGCATAGGGTTCATTGGTATATTCCAACGGAGAAGTGAGCAGGCAATCTTCCGGCATCGGCTGCGGCGCTTCGCCCGGATAAATACAGGTACTGCCTAAAAACAGTAATTTCTTTACATTATTAATATAGGAAGCATGGATCACATTATTCTGGATCATCAGATTTATGTAAATGAAATCTGCGCGATACCGGCTGTTTGCCATAATACCACCCACATGGGCGGCAGCCAAAAAGACATATTCCGGTTTTTCCGTTGCAAAAAATTCATTGACCGCACACTGATCGGTCAGGTCCAGCTCTGCATGGGTACGCAAAACAAAGTTTGTATATCCTTTCTGCTGCAAATTCTTCAGGATAGCAGAACCGACCAGACCACGATGACCGGCTACAAATATTTTACTGTCTTTATTCATTCCTTTATCAACTTCAATAAATATTGACCGTACTGGTTCTTTATCATCGGAGTAGCTGCTTCTTTCAGTTTCTCGTCATCGATCCAACCTTTCCGGTAAGCGATTTCCTCCAGACAAGCCACTTTCAGTCCCTGTCGTTTTTCAATCACCTCCACAAATGTAGAAGCCTCCGAAAGCGAATCGTGCGTACCGGTATCGAGCCAGGCAAAACCGCGTCCTAATAACTGAACTTTCAACTCTCCGTCTTTCAGGAACTCCTGATTTACGGTGGTGATCTCCAGTTCTCCGCGTGCCGACGGCTTGATTTGTTTTGCCACTTCGACCACTTTATTCGGATAAAAATAGAGTCCGACAACCGCGTAATTCGACTTGGGATTCTTCGGCTTTTCTTCAATGCTCAGCACGTTTCCGTCCGTGTCAAATTCAGCAACGCCATAGCGTTCCGGATCGTTTACGTAGTAACCGAAGACGGTTGCTTTTTGTTCGTTCTCCACATTGTTAACGGCCTCTTTTAACATAGCCGTAAAGCTCTGTCCGTAAAAGATATTGTCGCCCAACACAAGGCAAACCGAGTCATTACCAATGAATTTATCCCCTATGATAAAAGCCTGTGCCAAACCATCGGGCGAAGGTTGTTCGGCATATTCAAAATGCACGCCATAATCCGAACCGTCTCCCAGCAACCGCCGGAACCCGGGTAAGTCCTGCGGGGTAGAAATGATCAGGATTTCCCTTATCCCGGCAAGCATCAATACAGACACGGGATAATAGATCATCGGTTTATCATAAATCGGCAACAATTGCTTGGATACTCCTTTGGTTATTGGATACAAACGGGTTCCGGAACCTCCGGCCAGTACAATTCCTTTCATAAAACAGACTTTTAATTTTACTTAATACGGGGCAAATGTATATAAAATATTTCATTTTGAAGGCATGGAGGAAATACAATCGGCACCCTTAATTTACTTAATCGTGAAACCTTTCTTTCTTACGGTTTGTTACAGTAGAAATAATTTTTAAAGGTAACTTGATATGAATACATTTGACGAAAGAATCAGTTCCGCTGTAAAGAACTGGTGGGTTTCACTTTTACTGGGATTATTATATATCCTGATCGCAATATGCCTGATGTTCACACCGATGGCAAGTTATGTGGCTTTAAGCCTTTTATTCAGCGTCGCCATGTTCGTAAGCGGTACGCTTGAAATCCTTTTTGCCGTGTCGAACCGGAAGCACATTTCGAGCTGGGGCTGGTATCTGGCCGGCGGTATTATCGACCTGATACTGGGTATTTACCTCATGGCCAGTCCGGGACTGAGTATGACCGTACTGCCGTTTATCCTGGCGTTCTGGTTGATGTTCAGAGGCTTTTCTTCCACAGGTTATGCTATGGACCTGAAACGGTTCGGAACCGGAAACTGGGGTTGGTATATGGCTTTCGGTATCCTGGCAATCATCTGTAGCATCGCTATCATCTGGCAACCGGGACTGGGCGTATTCACCCTTGTTTATATGATTGCTTATGCACTTCTTATCATCGGCATCTTCCGTGTAATGCTTTCTTTCGAACTAAGAAGCCTGCACAAAAAAGCGACAACTCCGCTACAGTAAAGTTTTTTCCCCACTTGAATGGGGCTTTTTCCCCACTTATATGGGTATTATTCCCCACATATATGGGGCATTTTCCCCACCTATGTCAAAAAGGTGGGGATTTTGTTTCACTAAATATCCCTGTCTGTCATTCTTCCAGCCTTAATCATTTGTTCAATTAAAAAAATAACGTAGTTTTGTAACGCTATAGATACAGAAAAACACATTTGGGATTAAATCTAACTAAAAATAATACTCACAGTGAAAAAGGAAGATGAAGAAAAGGTAAGCGGGCTACCCGAAAATGCCTACAGAGAACTCAAAGAAGGAGAAGTATTTAACCCGATTATGTCACCTCAAAAACAATACAGGGAAGTAACTCCCTGGTCTGTATTCTGGGGACTTGTCATGGCTGTCATATTCAGCGCGGCTGCCGCCTATCTGGGATTGAAGGTCGGACAGGTGTTTGAAGCAGCTATCCCGATTGCCATCATAGCTGTCGGACTGTCGAGCGGTTTCAAACGAAAAAATGCATTGGGAGAAAATGTGATTATCCAATCTATCGGAGCCTGTAGCGGCGTAATCGTAGCCGGGGCGATTTTTACTCTTCCTGCCCTGTATATCCTTCAGGACAAATATCCGGAAATTACCATCAACTTTTTTGAAGTATTCATGAGTTCGCTGCTGGGCGGCATACTCGGTATCCTTCTGTTAATCCCATTCCGGAAATATTTCGTTTCGGATATGCATGGCAAATATCCGTTCCCGGAAGCAACGGCAACCACCCAGGTGCTTGTTTCGGGCGAGAAAGGCGGAAGCCAGGCGAAACCGCTTATTCTGGCAGGTCTGATCGGAGGTTTATACGATTTTATTATTGCCACTTTCGGTTGGTGGAGCGAAACTGTCAGCACGCGCATTGTCGGAGTTGGTGAAATGCTGGCCGACAAAGCAAAAGTCGTACTGAAAGTCAATACAGGAGCCGCCGTACTGGGACTCGGTTATATCATCGGATTGAAATATTCCATGATTATCTGTGCCGGTTCATTCCTTGTTTGGTTGGTCATCATCCCGCTGATGTCCGCCATCTTCGGTGCAGACGTACTAACGTTGGGCAACGATGCCATTACAGCCACAGTAGGCAGCATGAGTGCCGAACAAATCTTTACGACCTATGCCCGCCATATCGGTATCGGTGGTATCGCGACGGCCGGAGTTATCGGTATTATCAATTCATGGGGAATTATCCGCGGAGCCGTCGGACTGGCAGCCAAAGAACTGAAAGGGAAAAATACGGAAGCTGACACAGCCACAATACGCACACAGAAAGATTTATCGATGAAGATTATCTCGATTGGTATCTTCGCTACGCTGATTGTTACTTATCTGTTCTTCCATTTCGGAGTATTGGATAACTGGTATTATGCTTTAATAGGGTTGTTGATTGTCGGGATTATTGCCTTCCTGTTCACGACTGTTGCCGCAAATGCCATTGCTATTGTAGGAACAAATCCGGTGTCGGGTATGACGCTGATGACATTAATCTTATCGTCCATCATTCTGGTGGCTGCCGGACTGAAAGGAACGGCCGGTATGGTTTCGGCCCTGATTATCGGAGGTGTTGTCTGTACGGCACTTTCCATGGCAGGCGGTTTCATTACCGACTTGAAGATAGGTTACTGGCTGGGAAGTACGCCTGCTAAACAGCAGACATGGAAGTTTCTCGGCACCTTAGTCTCTGCTGCAACAGTTGGCGGTGTAATCCTTATCCTGAACCAGACGTACGGATTTACGACCGGGCAGCTGGCCGCACCGCAGGCTAATGCAATGGCAGCCGTTATCGAACCGCTGATGAGTGGTTCGGGAGCACCCTGGGTGTTGTATGGCATCGGTGCCGTACTGGCTATCGTTCTGAACTTCTGTAAAATTCCGGCACTGGCATTCGCATTGGGTATGTTTATCCCGATGGAACTGAACACTCCGCTGCTGATCGGTGGAGCCATCAGCTGGTATGTAGGAAGCCGCAGCAAAGACCAGGCATTGAATACGGCCCGTTTGGAAAAAGGGACATTACTTGCATCCGGTTTCATCGCAGGTGGTGCCTTGATGGGAGTTATCAGCGCAGCTTTACGTTTCGGTGGCATCAACCTGCTGAACGAAAAATGGTTGGAAGGAAACTTTGCCGAACCGCTGGCTGTTGTAATGTATATTGCATTGATGGCTTATCTGGCGATAAGTTCATTGAGCGCGAAAAAAGAATAAGATAAATAATGGATGCACCGCTAGTTAATGTTGGGATTATGACGGGGAAGGCTCTCTCTTTCGTATTCAATGGAGAATATATCCATACGGAGAGCAGTTCCTTCCTGACGGGAGAACAACGCGCGTTGTTTGTAAACGGAAATATCGTGTATAACGGCAAGCTCTACAAGGAACTTTTCTTTGAACCGGCTTCGCCCCAATCATCGTTTGACCTGAAAGCTGTGACAATCGGAGTGGACTTCCACTGGCAACGCCAGGAAGACCAACGCTTCAAAGGAGCACTGAACCTGGTGGCAACGAATGACGGGATTGTTGTAATCAACAGTATTGACGTTGAAGAATATCTGACAAGCGTGATTTCGTCTGAAATGAGTGCCACAGCATCAAAAGAGTTGTTGAAGGCACACGCCGTAATCTCCCGCAGCTGGCTACTGGCGCAGATAGAAAAGAATTTCCGCCTGGGTAACGCTTCGGAAAAATATGAGAGTTGCCATCGCGACAATAACCAATTAATCCGTTGGTACGACCGCGAAGATCATACCATGTTCGATGTGTGTGCCGACGACCATTGCCAGCGTTACCAAGGCATAACCCGTGCCTCTACCGCAATCGTACAGGAAGCGGTCCACGAAACCCGCGGCGAGATACTGACCGATGGCGAATCCATCTGCGACGCACGTTTCTCTAAATGTTGCGGAGGCGTGACCGAGCAGTTCGAACACTGTTGGGAGCCGGTGCCCCACTCCTATCTGACAGTTGTACGGGACAATAAAGAGACTTCTTATCCCGACCTGACCGACCCGATTGAAGCGGAAATGTGGATACGTAATTCTCCTAACGCATTTTGCAACACAACAAAGAAAAAGATACTCAGCCAGGTCTTGAACAACTATGATCAGGAAACGATAAATTTCTATCGCTGGAAAGTGTCTTACACCCAGGATGAGTTGTCCGAACTGATTCATCGTAAAAGCGGCATCGACTTTGGCGAAATACAAGACCTGGTACCATTGAAAAGAGGTACTTCCGGACGTATCGAAGAGTTACAGATTGTGGGAACCCGCCGTATTTATACTATCGGCAAGGAACTGGAGATACGGCGCACTTTATCGGAAACCCATCTGTACAGTTCCGCCTTTGTGGTAGACAAAGAAGATATACGCGTTCGTATTCCCCAACGTTTCGTACTGACGGGTGCCGGCTGGGGGCATGGCGTAGGACTTTGCCAGATAGGTGCAGCAGTCATGGGTGAAAAAGGATATGCTTATACAAAAATACTGGAACATTATTTCCGGGGAGCATTCATAGAGAAAAGGTATTAATCTAAAAAGGTCGCTAATCTCACGATAGCGGCCTTTTTTTGTGTTTACCTATCTTTCCGGTTCCTAGTGGAATCCGGTTGTCTTTACTCTCACGAGCTCTAACTGATTACAAAGGAATAAAGAATAAATCAAGAAGACAAACAAAATAGATTAATAAGGATATTTTCCCCACAAAAAAGGGAAAAACACCGATAAAATTCATTAGAACGAACCTGACATACGGTCCACAAACACCCTTATCCGTCCTCTAACGTCCTGCCTGAAAGAAGAAGAAGTTTACATGATATTACATTTTAGCAAATTGTTGTTATCTTTGTATCCGAACGTTCGACAGGGACCAAATACCCTGCTCTACTTAATTAAATACTGGTGAATGAATAGTTATATCATCCTCTCTATAATTGCAATTTACTTTGGCATACTGTTGTTGATTGCCTGGATAACAGGCAGGAAAAGTACAAGTAACGATGCTTTCTTTCTGGGAAACCGTAAATCTCCGTGGTATATCGTATCTATCGGAATGATTGGGACATCGCTTTCCGGCGTCACCTTCGTTTCGGTTCCGGGGATGGTTCGCAGCATAGATATGACTTATATGCAAACGGTTTTCGGATTCTTTTTCGGATATATACTGATTGCCAAAGTGCTGTTACCGCTTTACTATAAATTGAAACTGACTTCTATCTACTCCTATCTGGGTGACCGGATTGGAAAGCGGAGTTATAAAACCGGTGCTTCTTTCTTCCTGCTTTCAAAGATTGTCGGGGCAGCGGCACGGCTTTATCTGGTTGTCCTGATTTTACAGCATTACGTCTTCAGTACCTGGAATATTCCTTTTTGGGTAACTGTTATCATCAGTATTTTTCTGGTTTGGCTATACACCTACCGGAGTGGAATCAAGACTATTATCTGGACGGATACGCTTCAGGCACTTTGCCTGGTTGCCATGCTGGTCGTCATCATCTGGAAGGTAAAAGATGCCATGGAACTGGATATGGAAGGCATGGTGCAAACCCTGACCGAGAATCCCCATTTTCGTATCTTTGAATTCAACGACTGGCACAGCACACAACATTTCGTGAAACAGTTTTTCAGCGGCATCTTTATCACTATCGTCATGACCGGACTCGACCAGGATATGATGCAGAAGAACCTATCCTGCAAAAGCCTGAAAGATGCACAGAAGAATATGTACACCTATGGTTTTGCTTTCACGCCGGTCAATTTTCTGTTCCTGGCATTAGGTGTATTATTGTTGAGCCTGGCTTCTCAAAAGAATATCGAACTGCCGGCCTTAAACGATGATATTCTGCCGATGTTCTGCACTTCCGGAATCTTGGGGCATTCTATTCTAATTTTCTTTACAATCGGTATCATTGCAGCCGCTTTTAGTAGTGCCGATTCAGCATTAACGGCTTTGACCACCTCTTTTTGCGTCGATATTCTGGGAGTGGAAAAGGAGGAAGCGAACAAGGCTAAACGCACCCGATTGATGGTTCATTTGCTTATCTCTGCTCTGTTTGCCATAATAATCCTTATCTTTAAGGCCGTAAACAGCCGCAGCGTGATTGATGCCATCTATATGATTGCTTCTTATACCTACGGTCCTTTGCTGGGATTATTTGTCTTTGGCTTGTTCACCAAAAAACAACCGCGTGACAAATATGTTCCTTATATATGTATTCTCTCGCCGCTAATCTGTTTCGCAACGGATTACCTGGTGAAACAACATACAGGCTATGCCTTCGGTTACGAAATGCTGATGCTCAACGGAGCCATCACATTCTTCGGGTTATGGGCGGCCTCAGTCAAACACAAATAAAAAACGTAAATAACTAACATCACATAATCACCAACAATCTCTCCTGACATTAATTAACAGAACATAAACATAATAAACCTTGTCTATTATACGTTTTTATAACAAAAGACTTAAATTTTTAAATATCCAGATTATGACACTAGTAGAAAATCTAACAGCTTTAAGGGATTTAGCCATCACAACAGACATTGTCTATGTAAAAGGATACAACAATTCGGGTGATGGTGGTGGTGGCTATTTTATCTGGAAGACTGATGAACCTTTTAAAACAGGTATTTATAGCATTGAAAATTATGGAACAATAATAAAGTCAACGGTCGTATCCTCCAATCAAGGTAGTTGGGTTAGGCAATATGAAAACTATATAAATGTTCTTTTCTTTGGCGCATTAGGAATAGGAAATGACTACACCACTGCATTCCAAAGAGCAATTGATTTTGCAAACTTAAACTCTCTATACAATCCATCATTAAAAGGTTCCACTGTCTTCATTCCCAATGGAAGTTATGTACTCACAAATATAATTTTAAAAAATGGTATTTCCATTTTAGGAGAATCGATGAGTAATACTTATATATATTCTCCTAATGGAACTTCATCTCAATATTTATTTGAAATAGAAGCTGGTCCAATCACCATCAATATTAGTAATTTATGTTTAATCGGCAATAATACTCCAAAAGGATGTTTCTTATTTAAATCCCAAGCTTCATCAGTAGCTCCTTTTCATGGAGGTTTATGGAACTCAAGATTTAGTAACATTAATATTTCCGGATTTAATGGTAATGCAATTTATTTACATGGAGGAGAAAAAGGTTCAAATTATCTTTTACCTAATCAATTTAATATTTTTGAGAATATAAGTGTTTCAAAAAATAGTGATTATACATATGGTCTATATATGACTGGTCAAAATGCACAATGTACTTTTATTAATTGCAGATTTGATGGTTTCAAAAGAAATTACACATATTCTAAAGGACAAAATGTACGCATAACATCAACAGTTATTTCTTTTATTAATTGTACATTTCAAGATGCTGATTATGGTATATATATTGAGGGAGGGAGAAACATAACTATAGACAATTGCTGGTTTGAAAACTTAGGAGTAGCAATAACTATTATAAGTAAAACAGATACCGCTTCAAATGAAGTCCCAAGTAGAGGAGTCAATATATTAAATAATTATTTTGCTAATGCTGCAGGCTTTGGTTCATTAAATGCACCTAACAATATAAAATCAGGTCAATGTATTTCTATTGATAAATCATTTGTTAGCATTTATAATAATACCGTAAATGTATCTGATCCAAACGGAGAATATTACAATAACAATTCTTCTTTCATATATGGAAGCAATAATATAATTGGAGGAATAAATGTAGGAAATAATGTTTTCAATTATGCTAAACTAGGAAAAACATACGGTATAATGAAAATTGTCAATATCGTAAATAATACAATTGATTGCTCTAACAATAAAATAATTTTCGTAAATGGTTCAAATTCACCAATAACAAAAATAATATCTTCAATAAACGCAGGGGAATTAATTAATATTAGAGCGAATACAAGCTCAATAACATTAAAAAACACCTATAATATTTTCTTCATGACAAATAATGCAAATCAATCATTGACTCTAGAAAATGGGGAAAATGCAACTTTCATTAAAGTTGACAATCATTTAAGTAGTGACATTTATGAGACTTATCAATTAATATCAGTTATAAAAAAATTATCATAGCACTACACAAGCAACTCATAATCAAATCTTTCATATTTTTTTATTATAACACATGAACCATTTATACAAATACTTAATAATAAGTAATCTTCTAATAATCCTAACTTCATGTTTAAAAGAAGATAATATAGATAACCCTGAACCTCCTAAGCCTACAAGTAAAATGGACTGGTGGGATGAAGCGAAGTTCGGTATGTTTATTCATTTCGGGGTATATTCCGTTCCTGCTGGTGAATTTGCAGGAACAGATCTTGATGGAGTAGCCTATCCTGCTGATTCACCTAAATTGTCGGGAAGTGTAGGTGCAGAGTGGATTATGTACACTGCTAAAATTCCAAGAGAAACTTATAAATTATATGCGAAAGATTTCACTTGTCACAATTTTAATGCGAACCAAATAGCAGATTTAGCAAAATCTTGCGGAATGAATTATCTAGTCATCACGTTAAAACATCATGATGGTTTCGTTATGTATCCTACCAAACTAACAGACTGGAACATTTCGAATAGCGGAGCAAAAGGATTAGATATTATTGAAGAGATGCAGAAAGCATGTGTCAGCAGAGGCATAAAATTCGGTGTATATTTTTCTCAAAATATTGATTGGATGACTGATGAATCTTATGGTTATGTTCCGGAAATAAAAGGTAGATATGAAAAACACGAAAAGTATAATAACTATACTGTAAATTTGATACATGAATTTGTTACCAGATATCCATCCGTCGATTTAATATGGTGGGATGGATATCTTGAAAATACAAATGCACATTCAGCCAACTGTTTTTTACAAACTGCTGAAAATATACGGCCAGATATTATATTTAATGATAGGTTATATTCAAAACATGAAGGAGATTATATTACTCCTGAGATGTCTTTGGACTTATCCGTTCAAAAATTCAAGAGATTTGAATTATGTAAGTCAATCAACGAAAAAAGTTGGGGATACAGTCAGTCTAAATGGCAAAACTCTTATATGACCAAAGAAGAAATCATAATTAATTTATTAAGATGTATCCAATACGGAGGTAACTTTCTTCTTAATATAGGTCCAAAATCTGATGGTAGTATACCTTTACAGCAATCTGAACCTTTAGAAAAAGCAGGCTATATAATTCAGAGTATGGGAGGGATACAAGGGACTAAAAGCCTAAACCAATTATATGGACAACATAATTGTTTCTGTAGATATACAGTAAAAGACGGTAATACAAAATTGTATATAACAAAAATGCCTAATGTTACCAATCCAGAAATAATGGTAACGGGGATCAGAAACTCTATTATCTCTGTGGAATCCAACCATACGGCAAGAAAAGAAGAAGATGACATTATTATAAGTGGTTTCAATGGAGAATTTGATACGGCATGCCTTCTGCTATCCGGAGAATTTGATTCTTATGACGCAGGAATAAATATACCATGCAACGAAATAATATCATCTTTATCGGCCTTTGCCAACGGAGAATTCGGCATAGAGACAGGAGATGACAATCAGTTTATGCTTACAAATTGGAAAGGAGAGCTTTCCAATTCCATAGAATATTGTGTTAATTCAAAAGAAAACAGATCGTATAATATATCCATTTATACAGCTGAAATGAGTGATTATGAAATATCAGTGGATATTGACGGAGAAAAATACGATAGAACAATAAAAAGAGGATATCAACGCCATAAATCAAAAATAATGGAGAATTACAATTTAAATCAGGGAACTCATTGTATAAAATTGACAATAAAACCAAGCGAGGGGAAATGGGCTAATTTTTATGGGATAGAATTCGAATAATCATATGATGGCAAAAACAGATATCCTCAAAATCCACTAAAGTTTGAATTCTAAATATTTTTATACCTTTGTACATTATAAATTGTTTGTATTAAACACAAAACAATAAAAGTTTAAGAATATGGAAATCAAAAGTGCAGAATTTGTTATCAGTAACACAGACGTAAAGAAATGCCCCGCAGGAAACTTTCCGGAGTATGCCTTTATCGGGCGAAGCAATGTTGGCAAATCCTCCCTTATCAATATGCTGACAGGCAAGAAAGGTCTGGCAATGACTTCACAGAAACCTGGGAAGACATTGCTTATCAATCATTTTATTATCAACAACAACTGGTTTCTGGTCGACCTTCCCGGATATGGGTTTGCTCAACGGGGAAAAGAAGGAAGACAGAATATCCAGCGGATTATCGAAGATTATATCCTGGAACGTGAGCAGCTAACTAATCTATTCGTCTTAATCGACTGCCGCCATGAAGCACAGAAAATCGACCTGGAGTTTATGGAGTGGCTGGGTGAGAACGGAGTTCCTTTCTCCATCATCTTCACCAAAATAGATAAGATTAGTAAAGGCCGTCTACAAGAAAATCTGAAAGCCTATCAGGAAAAATTACTTGAAACGTGGGAAGAGCTTCCCCCTATCCTACTTTCTTCATCCGAGAAAAAAGACGGGCGGGAAGAAATACTTGATTATATCGATACAATAAATAAAAGTTTAAAAGGGTAGCATTATCCGGGAGCGACATGGTGTCGGTTGCACGGAATCGCCACAATTATACCGGAGCGGATACAATCATCCGCTCTGCAAGGTTGCGCTTCACCAAGTATAGTTGCCGTGCAACCACAGCCTCCTGAATAATTTTTCTTTACTTATCTTATGCCGGTTCCAAAAAAATAAATACATTTGTAATTCATCAAAACCGAAAGGAGTAAAGATATGAAAGCAATGGAATTACAGGGTGAACGCCTGGAACTGTTCAACGAAATCATTAACCTTGACACGGAAAGTATCGAGAAAGTAAAGAAGTATATTAAACGTATCGCATCTAACCGATACAAAATATCCCGTACTACTCAAGTGGATGACATTGACATCATCACTGATGAAGAGATTGAAAATGCTATGCGTCCATTATCTTATGAGGAGAAGATAGAAAGCCTTAGGTTGTCGGAGGCCGATCCTGTTTATTATACACAGGAAGAGATGCGAAAAGCTGTTGCTTCATGGAGAAACCTTTAACTATTAAATGGAAACGTCCAGCAAGGAAGAATGCTAGAGTAACTTATGCCTGGTATAAAAAAGAAATGGGCATTAGAGCTGCCGACAAATTCATAAACAGTATTTTAGATACTGTAAACTTACTGGCATTAAATCCTAATATGGGACAACCGATTGAACTGAATACCGAAACATGTAAAAGAAATTATCGTTCCTTCGTAGAACATAAGAACCATAAAATCATTTACTATGTAGAAAAAAAGACAATCTGTATTGCCAACATTTGGTCTAACAGTCAGAATCCGGAAGATTTTAATGAACAACTAAGATAAAAGGAAGCAGTTTCGCTTCCTTTTTTATCTTATATAGCCTTACAACGCCTCTCTTATCTTCTCCACCATCTCCTTGTACTCCTGTTCCGACAGATAAACTTTCTGCGGGTTCATTGTGAATGTTCCTCCGAAATCAGGACCATCTTCATATTTAGGGGCCAGATGAAAATGCAGATGCGACAGCTTATCGGAATAAGCACCGTAATTTATCTTTTGCGGATTGAATACTTTCTGCATGGCACGGGTTACTTTTACGACATCTGCCATAAACGCATTCCGTTCGTCATCGCTCAGCATATTCAAATCGTGCACATGCTCTTTATAGGCAACCAGGCAACGGCCATAATAAGTCTGTTCCTTGAAAAGAAAAAGCCGGGAGACTGATAAAGGAGCTATTTCGATCATCAAATCATCTAAAGTCTGATTGTTCGTGCAATACAAACAATCTTTGGGATCACTTAAATTCATGTTATATCAGATTTATTTATAATGGGCGCTAAAGTAAACATAAAGCCCGGTAAAAACAAGAAACTTTTACCGGGCCTTTCCGAATATTTTAAATCAGCATCTTAGTAACTGATCTTACAACCTATGAAATAACTGCGGGGAATACCCGGACCATAAATATAGCCGGCATCCCGTTTCTCATATTTATCAAAATCATCCTGATAAGAATTAAAGATATTCTGAACACCTGCATTTACCTGCAAAGTAACAGATTTATAAAGAGGAAAATCATACGCCACCTTTACATTCAGGTCGAAGAAGTCCTTCGTTTTCTCTTCCCTGTCTTCCGGAATATAACCGGCCAGGTGCTGAACCAGCATGCTACCGGTATAAGTACCGGTCAACGAAGCCGTCAACCGCTTCACCGGGGTAAATGAAGAAGTGAAATAACCATATACATCCGGCGAACGGAACATCTTTTTCTGAGGTGCCAGATTCTCATTCTCACTCCAGCTCTCCGGTTCTTTGTAACGGCTGCGCTGGATAGTTGCGCCTGCCTGAATCTGCATCCATGAATAGACGGCTTTTGCCTCCAGGTTTATTCCCATCACACGAGCACCTTTCCCATTACGACGTTCCATCAACAAGTTATTATCATTGTCGCGCCCTATCTCTTCAAGGATGAAGACATTACGCAGGTCTGTGTAAAAACCTTCTACCAGGAAATTAGTCTGTACCGGACCGAAACGACGGTAAAAGTCGGCAGAGGCACTGATACTTTGCGAGTTCTCTTCTTTCAGGTCCGGAGATATCTGGATGATCGCCACATCGCCGCCGACTGCCGTAATATGCAAATCCTCGTCAAAAGCCTGAGGAGCACGGAAACCACTCGAATAAGACAGACGCAGATTTATATCGCTGGTCGGATTAAAACGCACATTGGCACGCGGACTGAATATCGCATGGTCTATCAAATTATGCTTGTCCATCCGTGCACCGATCAGGAAACTCCATTTCTCATTCTTCCATTCGTTTTGCAGGAAAACGCTACCGATATGTACAGTCTGCTCGATCGTGCGGTGATAGCCTAACATCTTATCCTGCAAATCGTCATAGTTATATTCGGCACCTCCCGTAAACTCGGCAGGCATGAAAAGACATTTATCCCATTCATAGGAATACTGCGCTCCTCCGACAAAGGTCATATCCGTTGTGCTGCCATAAGCATTCGGGTTCTTGTCTGCGCCATAATAACTGTTTCTTTTTGTATGCTGGGCAGAAGTATACACATTCAGACGATGCTTATAATCCTTTGAAAACAAATCGAATTTCAAGCCACCGCCATTGATGTTATGTTCGGTCTGCTCGGCAATATCGGCTTCGTGGGGAGGCAGGTCCAACAGGTTACCGCCACGACGGTATTCATTGATATTATGATACTCGAAAGTCAGCTTCGAATACATGCTTGTTTTCAGGTAAGAACGGAAACCAAGCGTGCGGGCATTCAGTTTGCCCAGTTCGGTATATCCGTCACCGTCATGGTCGTAAGCTCCGCGATAACGGTTCTGTCCGAACATATAAATACCGGCTTTATGGTCGTCCGTCACCAGCGAAGCATTTATCGTTGTGTTATTATCGGGACGGTCGCCGCCAATCATCGTCAGTGAGTGAGAAATCTGTGCCGAATTTCGCAACGGTTCTTTGGTAATGATATTAATCGTACCGGCAATAGCGGAAGAACCGAACAAGGCGGAACCTCCCCCACGCATAATCTCCACACGTTCGATCATATTGGCCGGAATCTGTTCCAAACCGTACACACCCGTCAGAGCACTGAATATCGGACGGCTGTCAACCAATATCTGCGTATAAGGGCCCTCAAGTCCGTTGATACGCACCTGCTGAAACCCACAGTTCTGGCAATTGTTTTCCACACGCACACCAGGCTGGAAGTTCAAACCGTCCGCTAAAGAAGTAGCATGTGTCGTCTCAAATGTTTTTGAATCGAGCACATTCACCAACGAAGGAGCCAGGCGGCGGGTTGTCTCATTACGGTTTGCCGATACGACAACCCCATCCAACGACACCAGGTCTTCCTCCGCCTCAAAATTGATTTCCAGCGTTTTTCCTTTCTTCAAGGTGATAGGTTTCTCTACTGTCTTAAAGCCCAGCGTTTTCATCACCAGGGTATATTTGCCTTCCGGCAGGTTCTTCAGGTAATAATGACCGGTGGCATCGGTCGATGTACCGATTGTCGTTCCTTTCAGAAATACATTAATAAAAGAAAGATGCTCACCCGTTTTCTTGTCCAGTATATGTCCTACGATATTGGCATCCGACGGATTCAGGGCCGGAGCATCATCCGCCCATGCTGTTGTAAAGACACAGCATAGGCATAGTATAAGCGTAATTATCTTATTCATTGCGATTTGTTCTGATAAATAGGTAATGTTATAATGTAAAACACGGCACTTTCTAATTCAAAGCCTCCGATGTTTTATACTTTTGACCTGGGTCGAATACATATTTCACCTGGGTCAACTACATGTTTCACCCAAGTCAAAAATGTATTCGACCAGGGTCAAAAAATTAGAAGGACGGTATGTTTATAGTAGAAACACCTATCCTTATCAATAAAAGTCTTACTATTCTTTATCAGAAAACAGGAGGGGCACGAAGGCTAAGCAGCCCTTTGTCTGGGAGTTTATAATCCGGATAGACCGGATATTCTACTATTTCAGCGACTTGCTGTGCATTAAAATTCAGATGTAACGCATGAACAGCCCCATCTTCCACACTAAGAGTCGTCAGTATATGGAATAGCTGTATTTCGGAAAGGGAAGCATGATGATGGCAGGGACCGCCGTTCATCTTTCCGAAAGGGTGAGAATGGACAATCGTCGTGCCATGTTCGATATGGACATGGATAAATAACGTGATACAGCTATAGTAGGCGATAAAAATCACCGGCAGCAGCCATTTCAGATATTTTCTCATCGTTTGTCTCACGCCCTTATTGTTTGGAAGGTGCAAAATTACAAAATATTTTTTATACATTTGCTTATATATTCAATCAAAGCAAACTTTAAAACGACACCATGACAAAAGAACAAATGCTCGAACAATGGACTAGAATCTATGAGCAAGGATACTACAAATGCACTTTCACCCCGAAAGTATATGAATATCTGGACGAGAAAACCGACCAGATTCCCGAAACGGTGATGTCGGGCCCAAAGATATATGTTGATTATGACGCCTGGATTATACATGAATTAAACGGGGACAATGCGGAGCTGGCACGCCGCATGCTGGTTATCCTCTCGAAAATACGTCGCGACGGACCTATCCATAAATGGGGGATGAAAGATGATCTGGAGATTTGCCTGCTCATCGGTTACGGCCATGATTTCAGGAACCTGATTAAAGAGTCGGTAACCCGTCACAAAACACAAGGTCCGGAGTTATATGAAACAGCACAGATATTACTGAAATATTGCCCGTCCGAATCGGAAGCATTTGCCGACCTGCTTCTTTCCGATAAACTAAAGGAACTGGAAGAACAGCGAAACAACACCCATGAATTATACCTGGCTTTATACCTGGCCATCCTGTTGCTGGAACAGGATGCGGATAAATATGCCCGCTATCTGCCGGTACTGACTGCTTTGGCTTACAGATATTCCGGTCCGAGTTTCACATTCATCCTGTATTTCTGCTATAAGTTCGCTCCCGAACTAAAAGAGCGTTTACTCCAACTGCTCAAAGAGACTATATCGGCACGGGCCTTGTTCTTCCATCTCAATCCGCATAAGATGCTGGCATTCCTGCAATCGATCGGGGCTCCTTTAGGCATTTATTATTATTTGATTCTGACGGAAGATAATGATGCCGACAAGGCATCCATGTTCCATACCTTATATAAAGAAGATAAAGAACTGTTCATGGAAGTCTACCGGATGCTGGCAAAGACAACTCCCATCCAACAGGCCGCCTACAGCCTTTACCTTTTGTCAATCCTGCTCGAACATGGAGAAGGCACGGAAGAACTGGCAGAAAGTACAGAATTACAAGCCCGTTGCATGCTTAACCTGCTGGGAGAAAACTTAGGTAACACCGGTAATTTTATTTCAGCCCTGACGGACGATTCGACACCGCAGGTTGCCTGGGAGAATCGTTTGAAGAATTGCGGCAACTTCGGCTGGGGATACGGAAAAAATGCTCCGGCTTTATTGATCGGTGCCCTGGCTCTTCTATACTGTGAGTCGGAACTGGTCCGGCGGTTCATCAACGTGCTGCTGATTCAGGTCCGTACCAGTGCCGCAATAAATAATCCGGTATATCTTACATACATATTCCTTGAAACACGTAAGAAATGGCTGAACAGTTCTCCAAAGGAAAGCCTTCGGCTATTACTCGACACCACCAGCCGGTTCACCTATGCCGAAGCCTTCAAAGCCTATGCCTATAACCCGAACCGGATGCAGGACGTTCTGGATAAAGAAGATATTATCAGCCACCAGTCTCTGGCACTGGACTTGCTAAACAGCGGCGACCTCTCGATCGAAGAGACACAGAACTGGCTCGACATGATTTACGGAACCTGTAAAATAACGGACGTCCAACCGTTGCTCGGGTTATTATCCAACAAATCGAAGATACTCCGCAAGACTGCCGAAGAGTTGATTAACCTCCATGAAGAAGCAACCCGTCCGTTACTGGAATCGGGATTATCCAAACTGAAAGGAGATGCCCTGGCAGCCGGCAAACGAATCATCAAACGCTGGGACAACGAACGGAAGTTCGGTGCAGACTTTACCTTTACCAAAGAAAGCGTCGTCGAATACTGCAACGACAACTTCGACAAGGACAATCAGAAATTCATTGCCTGGATACCCGAAGACATGTTCACCGACGTACGCTTTGCCGACATGACCGAAAAAGCGCCCGCCATCGTCACCCGTTATATCCTCTCCGAATATCTCTGTCTGGAAGAGGCCTACAAAGTAAAGGCTTGCGATAAAATAACGGAGCAGTTGCATACTCCGGACTTCCAGCAAATGATGGAGAACATTTATCTGTTCTGGAAAGAGAACGGAGCCGAAGCCAAAAAGAAAATGATTATGGTCCCGTATTGCATCTACGGTTCCGACACACAGATACTCCGCCTCAAAACGCAGTTGAAAGACTGGGCCGAGGCTTCACGTGGTGCTATCGCCGCCTTTGTGGTCAACGCCATCGCCATGAACGGAGGAAGCGTTGCACTGGTCATGATAGACGGCATCTCTGTCAAGTTCCCCAATAATCAGGTCAAAAATGCCGCCAAGGCAGCCTTCTCTTTTGCAGCCAAAGCATTGGAAATACCGGAGGATGAACTCTCCGACAAGATTGTCCCTACCCTGGGCTTCAATAAGGAAGGAGAAAAGATACTCGATTACGGTCCGCGAAACTTCACAATAACCTTGATGCCCGACTTCTCACTTTCTATCTTCGACAACGAAAAACAGAAAGCCATCAAGTCGATGCCTGCTCCCGGAGCCAATGACGACGCAGTGAAAGCGACGGCCGCCAAAAAGGAATTCTCCGAACTGAAAAAACAAATCAAGGCCACCGTACAGTCACAAACCAACCGTTTGGAAAAGGTACTGATGAACGGACGTCGCTGGACAGCCGGTTCCTGGAACACCCTCTTTGTAGAGAACCCGATTATGCACCGTTTTGCAACCGCCCTGATATGGGGTGTGTATGACGGAGACAAACTGACCGGAACGTTTCGTTATATGGAAGACGGCACATTCAATACGGTAGATGAAGAGGAATATACGCTGCCCGAAAAAGCTGCTATCACCCTCGTCCATCCCATCGAGCTGGAGGAAGAAGTTCTTGCAAGCTGGAAGGAGCAACTGGATGATTATGAAATTGTGCAGCCCATCCCGCAACTAACCGCTCCCATAATTGTTTTAGGAGAAAAGGAAACGGACGGAAATAAGATAACCCGTTACAACGGCCTGACCGTCAAGTCAGGAAAGATAAGCGGTATGGCAAAGAAACACAACATGGTTCGCGGAGAGGTATGGGATGCCGGCAGCTACACTTGTTATCATCTGGTAGACAAATACCTGAATATGGCCGCCCTGCTGAACTTCGAATATATGTACATGGGCCAGGAATATAATGACGACGTGACACTCGGAGATGTCATCCTCTACCGCTTGGGAGAAAACCAGACGACCGACGACGAACCGAAAAACAACGCAATCCTCTCGCCCGAAAGTGTTCCGGCCCGCTTCCTGAGCAGTGTATTGGGTATTTTTGATGTATTGAAAGAAGAATAAAAAGGATATGAAGAAAAAGCAACAACCGGATTTAGCAGCATTATTCGACAGCTATTGCGAAGCATATACAGCATCCGACTGGCAGGTTCTGAAAACATTTCAGGAGATGCCGCTCGACGACATAATCCGTAAGAACAAACAGGCAGCATACGATTATTTATATAGTGATGTCGCTTTGAAAAAGAGACTGATCTGGTTGAATAAGCTGTTTTCCGATTGCGGCTTGAAAGACTATGAGCAGTTACTGGGATTACTGAAGGAAAACTCCAAACTAATCCGCAGAAACATCGAAAAGATTATCCTCGACAAAGAGAAGAAAACCCGCAATTTACTGGAACAACTGTATCCGGAACTGGACGAGGATTCGCAGAACTGGACCCGGCAGTTATTCAAATACTGGGATAACGCACATGCCTCAGCCCGTAAAATCAAATTCAGAAACAAACAGGCTGTTATCGACTATTGCAGCAAACATATCGAGCTATATTGCACGCAACAAATAGCCTGGTTACCGCAGAAGCCTTATACGAGAATCCATTGGGCAAACGAAACCGATGTAGACGAGTTTGTGCCGCGCCATGTGCTCCGTTATGTATTAAGCGAACATATGGCACTCACCCAAATCACCCGGTTGCATGCCTGTGATGCGATTGTCCCTTTCGTCGATGAAAAAGAATGGCAGACGGCCCTGGAAGAACTGTTCCGGTATTGGTTGGCAGACAGTGCGGAGGCCAACAGGAGGATGCTTCTGCTTCCTTATTGTTTCTACGGGGCAGAATGGCAGATAGCCCAATTAGCCCCCCTGATAAAGTCATGGTCGAAAGCCTCCCGCAAACAACTTGTCGGTCTCACGATGAAGTTGCTGGGATTGAAGGCTAGTCCTAACGCGCTTATCATACTCAACGACTGGATGGAGACTGCTCCCTACGGCATGTACAAACGTGCTGCCTGGGAAGCATTCCGGCAAGCCGCCATCCGGAAAGGCCTGTCGATAGAAGAACTCGCCGACCAAATCATCCCCGACTTCGGTTTTAACCGCCAGGGAGAAAAGAGGGTGGATTATGGCACACGTACTTTCCGGGTAACTTTGATGCCCGACTTCAGCATATCCGTACTTGATCTTGATAAACAGAAAGTAAGCAAGTCACTTCCCGCCCCTTTAAAGAGCGATGATCGGGAGAAAGCTGAAAATGCCAGAGCCGAACAGGCCAGCCTGAAGAAACGGGTTAAGACGCAGACCAATATTCAGAAAAGACGGCTGGAACAGTCGCTCAAGAACGGACGGACCTGGCCCAAAGAGGCCTGGCTGGCAACCTTTATAGAGAATCCGGTCATGCGGTATATAGCAACCGGACTTATCTGGGGCGTCTATAAGGAAGGGAAACTCCAGGATTCTTTCCGTTACCTGGAAGACGGCACGTTCACAACTGCCGACGAAAAAGAATTCCTTCTCCCGGACAACGCAGTCATTTCCCTCGTGCATCCGATTGACTTGCCCGATGAAACGCTGGCTGGCTGGAAAGAGCAACTGGACGATTACGAGCTTATTCCTTTCATTCCCCAACTGAGCGCACCGGTCCATCGTCTGACCGAAACGGAAAAGCAGGGAGATACCCTTCTTCGTTATTCAGGGAAAAAAGTCTATCTCAGCAACATTTACGAGTTTGAAACGGCAGATATAACCACCCGGATAGAAAACAACACGCTTCATATCATAGACCGGTCTCTCAATGTGGTGGCACAGCTTTCATTTGTTTACGAAGAAAGTGATTGTTTCCTGAAAGAGTTATACTTCTCATCCGTGGAAGAAGGGGAAGATATAAACACCATACAGTTGCCCAAAGAGGAAAGGCTACCGTTATCGTCTATCCCCGAACGCTTTATCAGCACTCTGCTGGATATACTGAATCGTGCCTTTCCGCTGAATGAATAATCGAATAAAACAAATACAGCACTTACATATATTATATGGATAACAAAATTCAGAAACCATTGATGGAGATGCGCTATGCCGACGAGCTTGCCGCACTCCGCAAACAAGATACAGGAGCCAAGCCTGCAAACTGGCAACTCTCTCCCCGTGCAGTCCGTGCCTTTATCCTCGGTCAAAGCGAACCGATAGAACTGGACGGACGGCAGGTCACCATCACCCCGAAGTTCTTCGGCGATGACGCCCTGGTTGAACGTGCCATCATCACCCTGGCCGGTAACCGGGGATTAATGTTGGTTGGCGAACCGGGTACGGCAAAGACCATGTTAAGCGAACTGCTTTCTGCCGCTATCTGCGGCATCAGTACCAATACAGTACAAGGTACGGCCGGAACCAGCGAAGACAATATCAAATATTCCTGGAACTATGCCCTTTTGCTTGCCAAAGGACCGGTCAAGGAAGCCCTTGTCCCCTCTCCCGTCTATATCGGCATGAAACGGGGAATCATCACACGCTTCGAAGAGATTACCCGCTGCCCGCTGGAAATACAGGATAGCCTGATCAGTATTATGAGCGACCGGGTATTGAATATACCCGAACTGGGAGAAGAAGGGTTGCTCTTCGCCTCATCCGGATTCAATGTGATAGCAACCGCCAATACCCGCGACAAAGGGATTAACGAAATGAGTAGTGCCCTGAAACGCCGTTTCAACTTCGAGACAGTCGAACCGATACGCAGCGTAGCATTGGAAAGCCGCATCATCACCGACCAATGCCAGGGAATGCTGGCTGCCAACGGCTTGGAAATGCCGGTGCAGGAAGAGGTTGTCGACATTCTTGCCTCCACCTTCAACGAACTACGCAACGGAACCTCCTTCGAGAAAGCCAAGATACAGAAGATGTCGGGCGTAATGAGTACAGCCGAGGCCGTATCCGTTTATTACCAGTCCGCCCTGGACGGATATTATTACGGAGACGGAAGCGTAAGCATGCGTTCCCTGGTACAAAACCTGTTGGGTGCCGTCATGAAAGAAAACAAAGACGATTTGCCCAAACTGAAAGATTACTTTAACGGCGTAGTCCGGCTGAAAGCCGAAAGACAAGGAGGAAAATGGAAGGAATATTACGACAACCGGACCTGGCTGAAATAGAGCACCTCTTCGCAACCAGTTTCAATATGGACGGACAGGTGGTGTACTTTCCGGTACGTCACCACTCCCCTGCCTGTGCGCTGCATCTGCAACGTACAATCGACAGCTTCCGTCCGGAACTGATCCTGATAGAAGGGCCTTCGGATTCGGCACAACTGTTGCCTTACATAGCCGACGAAGAATCGGTTCCGCCTTTTTGCATCTATTACAGTTACGATGACAAGGAGGGAAAAGTAAGTGAAGAAAAAGAGAAGTATCGCGCTTACTATCCATTCCTCTCTTATTCGCCGGAGCTGGTCGCTATCCGTGAAGGGGCACGTCGCAACATACCGACCCGTTTTATAGACCTGCCCTATGCACTTCGACTGATAAATAAAATAGAGGAAGAGCCGCAGACACAGTTCTATTATAATGAGAATAAGGAATACGAAGTAAATACCTATACGGCCATGATTGCCCGCAAAGCCGGATGCCGCAGCTTTGCGGAATTTTGGGAAAGCCGCTTCGAACTGGATGCCGGAAAAATGAAAACACACGACTTCGTGCGCAATGTTTTTCATCTCGGTTATTTCATGCGGCTGGCAACACCCGGCAACGAAATGTCCCTGAAAGAAGACCGGCAACGGGAAACTTATATGGCAGCAGAAATACGGAAAGCAATCCCCAACCATCAGAAAATACTGGTAGTGGCAGGTGCTTTCCATATCGCCGGCTTAATGGATGAGTTGCAATCAGACCGGAAACAATCGCTGAAATCAGGCAACCCGGAACATGTCGCTTCTTATCTGATGCCTTACACATTTAAGGAAGCCGACAGTAAAAGCGGTTACGCCGCCGGTATGCCCTTCCCCGCTTTCTACCAGGAAGTCTGGGAAAAGATGGAAAAACAAAAGAAAGACCCGTTTGCTTCGACCGTTCTCGAATATATTATAAAGACGGCCCGTTATGCCCGTAAAACACAGATAATCTCCCTGCCCGATGAGATTAATGCCTTGAATATGGCACGTTCGCTGGCTATATTGAGAGGCAAACAGAGTGCCGGCGTATATGAATTGCTGGATGGTGTACGAAGTTGTTTTGTGAAAGGCGACCTGAATGCGACTTCGACTTTCGAAGTGGATTTCCTGTATCGTCTTCTCTCCGGGATGGGTGCCGGAAAGATTGCGGCCAACGATTGCATCCCGCCTGTGGTCCGTGAGTTTCGTTCCTTATGTTCGCTTCACCGGTTAAAGACATCGACTATCGAACGGCAGGAAGTAACGCTCGACATCATTAAGAATCCGGCCCATTACAGGAAAAGCCGTTTCCTTCACCAGATGGAGTTTTTGGAGACAGGTTTCGCCACCCTTCAGTCTGGTCCCGATTATGTGAACCAGAAGAACAAAAACCTGGTACGGGAACAATGGATATGCCGTTACGGCACAGGCGTTGAAACCCGTTTGATTGACCTGTCCGTCTACGGGGCGACACTCTCGCAGGTTTGCAACTCGCTCATCGAAAAGAATTTTAAAGACAGCATGACGGCAGAAGAGCTGGGCAAACTGCTCATTTCCGTTCAGGTGATGGGGATAGAAGGCTTTTATTCCCGGTATGAAGACACTGTCCGGCTGGTAGTGGAAAGCGAAGGGAATTTTATCAGCCTCTGCAAACTTATCAACAGCCTGTTATACCTCACCAATATGCAGCAATTGATGGACGGAACTATCCAGCCGGTCATTGCCGGATTGGCACGAACCGCGTTCAATGGAGCAGTCGTACTGATTCCGTCACTGAAAAGCACAACGGAAGAAGAAGAACAGGAAATCTGTGAACAGATGCGCAACCTCTACAGTTTCACCATGGATACGAAAAACTGGTTCGATACCGCCGCTTTCCTGTCTGCCGTAGAGAAGATATTGAACGATAGTTTCAGCAACAGCCGCCTCTTCGGCCTCTGCCTTGCTATACATTATAAAGAAGGACAAACCGGACAAGCTGTTTTCTGCCGGCAGATAGCCGCCTACCTCGAAAGCAGCATCACGCATCCTGAGCAGGCGGCCTCCTTTATCTGCGGCCTGTTTCTGATTGCCCGCGATGTGTTATTTACCGACCCGCATATCCTGGAAGCGATAGACCGGGTTATCGCCAATGCCGACCAGGAGACTTTCCTGACTATTCTGCCCAACCTGCGTTATGCCTTCACCGGCTTTCTCCCGGCAGAAGTCAACCGCCTGGGACAACAGGTTGCGGAATATCATAAGATAGCGGAAACCCGCTTAACAGGAAGTATCACTGTTTCACAACAGGAAATCACCGAAGCTATGCGCCTGGATAAACTGGCGGCAGAAGCACTAAAAACATGGAGAATCATCGAATGGACAAGCACGAAATAGTCAACCGCTGGCGGCTTATATTGGGAGACTTTGCCGAAAACAGCCTGCCCCTCGACCCGGAGAACGCAGAACTGGACGGTACGCTTTATTTCCTATACAACCGCGAATATACCGATGAACAGGGAATACGGAACGACTTCCCCAACCGGGGAGGCCGTGGCGGCTCCATGCTGACCGTCCCCGGATGGCTGAAAAAAGTAAAGAAGCTGTTCCCCAGAAAAACCGTCGAAATCATGCAGAAACAGGCTTTGGATAAATATAACCTTACCCAACTGCTGACCGACGAATCTGTCCTGAGCCAACTCGAACCGAATATCGGACTGCTGAAAAATATCCTGACGTTCCGCAACATGATGCCGGAACATGTCAGAAAGCTGGCTTATTCAATCGTGGAACAGGTCATAAAAGAGATTCAAAAGAAGCTGGAAATAAATGTACGCAAAGCCTTCTACGGAAAGAAACTTCCGCATACCAATTCCAGCTACAAAATATTCCGGAACTTCGATTTCAAGCAGACCATCGAAAAGAATCTGAAAAACTACAGCCGCGAACACGGGACAATTATCCCCGACCGCCTGTATTTCAACCAGAACATACGTCGTTACAATCCCTGGCATATCGTCATCCTGGTAGATGAGAGCGGCAGCATGCTCGATTCGGTAATCTATACGGCTGTCATGGCCTCCATCTTTGCCAAAATGCCGTTTCTTTCGGTCAAGCTGGCGATATTCGACACATCGGTCGTCGATTTGAGCGAACATCTCGACGATCCGGTCGGTATCCTGATGAAAGTACAGCTGGGTGGCGGAACGGATATACATAAAGCGCTGGAATATGGAAAGAAACTAATCTCCGCGCCACAAAAAACAATAGTAGTACTGGTAAGCGACCTTTACGACGGGAACAACTATAGTTATATGTTCCGCTCCTGCCGCGACATCATCGAAGCAGGAAGTAAGTTGTTCGTATTGCCGGCACTCGACTACTCCGGTGCTCCCTGTTATGATGTCCGTGCCGCACGGACCATTGCCGGCATGGGTGCCGATGTAGCCGCAATAACCCCTGAAGAGTTAGCAGAATGGATAGGAAAGATTATATCATAAATGGAGACGGATGCCACGCTTCCGCCGGACAGTTCGTCCCTTTTGCCAACGAAGCCTTCCTGGTTACGCTGGCAAACAAAGGTCTATATAAACGTGCCCTGAAAGATCTGGAAACGACCGGACAAATCGCCCTGACGGTTACAGGCAGCAATCTACAGGTCCAACTGGACGACATCACCGTCTGCCTCGCTTCCAATGTATCCCAAAGCACATGCAGCTGTCCTTCCAAAACTGTCTGCAAGCATATCCTGATGGGAATACTTGCCGCAGCCGGTTATGCTGCAACCGCAGAAGACGATAAAGACGCCGTGCCGGAAACGTCTTCGGAGCTGCCATCTTCCGCCCCCTGGGAGAAATTGATAAATGCAGACCTTACGCAACTTCGCAAACAGGCCGGCAAGAAATTGTTCGAAGACACCCTCCGTCTTATCCAGGATGGCTGGACGGCCGACTTCACGGAAGGCGATATGCTGGAAGCCACTATCAACACCGAAAACATCACGGTCTATTTTCCCAAAGAAGACAGCCTGAACCGTTCCGTCTGCAAATGCGGAGAAAACGGATTGTGCAAACATAAACTGATAGCCATCCTGTCATACCTGAGCCGGCAGGGAATACTATCGTCCGACTCCGCCGGCAACCAGCCGGAACTCTCCCTACTGACGGAGGATACGGTAAAAGTCTTACAGGGAGCTTCCCGCTTCATCCTTGGCATATTGGAAAAAGGCCTGATCAGTTGCGGGGAAAACGAGGCGGAAACAGCCATCCAGTATTCCATCCGCCTGGAAACCTGCGGAATCGGAAATCTGGCCCGCTTATTCCGTTCGCTCTCCTCCGATATCGAAAATATGCTTGCCAAACATGTGGGTTTTCAGCCTCTGACAACTTTTGCCACGCTCTCCCGGTTGTATAACACGCTTACCTTACTCTTACGGAATACACAAAACAACGAGATGCTCGGCAAACTGATTGAAGGGACACGCTCGGATTATTACACCACCCCTATCGGCCATTTCACCGGACTGGGCGCTTATCCCTGGCAAACCCGTTCGGGTTATTTCGGAATTACAGCTTATTTCTTCTATCAGGAGAAAGAGAGTATCTGCACGCTGACATCGAGCATGGCTGATTATTATGAACATACCCAGTCACTCGTTACACCGGAAAACCTGAGGAAACAACTCGAGATGCAAAGCTTTTGGAGGAACAGCGCATCACTGGCCCGGTTATCGATATCCACCCTTACATTGCGCAACTTCAAGCTGAACAGGCAAAACCGCCTCTCATCATCCTCACAAACACAATGTGAGATAGCAGATAAAGTAACAATCGGTCATCTGAATACATTACTTACGGTTCCGGAGTTATCCGATTTATCCACACGTCCGGACCAACACTACGATTATTTCCGGAAAAAACAACCCGAACAACTGGCTTTAGTCCCTTTCACTCATCTTTCAGAGATACGGTTCAGCTCCTCCGAACAGAAACTCTATTTCACCATGACTGACGGTCAGACAGAGACGGAAGGTTCTCTGGCATACAGCGAACTGAACCGTAATGCCATCCGCAAACTGGAACAACTGGGACAACCCTATACAGAAAAGAAACAGCGTTACATGATCTGCCAGAAACGACCGGACACACTGATTCCAATCAGTATTATCACCGCTTCAGAGATTGATAACTTCTACTTCTAACTTTTTAAAAGCGAACACAATGATCATAAAGAATCTCCTTGCCGAACTGGAACTCCAGCTTTCCGACATTGCCTTCTCCGGCTTGCGTAACATACAACCGGTCACCCTCCAAAAGCTGGAAGACCTCAAACACTGGATGAATGAATTAAATATGTCTGAAGCCATCCGTCTAACAGACCGTTTTATCGATTCAGTCTATGCCTGGCAAGCCGGACAAACAACCCTGGAAACCGTCGCCGCCAATCTATGCGCACTGGAGTTTTATGAAAAGAATATTGTTAACAATTAATTTTGACATCAAAGGTTTTATTCAAAATATTTCCAACTAATTGTAAGCATATCATACTATATATCTAATAATTTGTTACTTTTGTGGGCGATTTTAAAACGTACACAAAATCTACTAATATCATAAGTCTATGGCAAAGATAACAAAAGAGGAAGCACTTCGGTATCATTCCGAAGGCAAACCCGGAAAGATCGAAGTAATTCCAACAAAACCCTATAGTACACAAACAGATTTATCATTGGCCTATTCTCCCGGTGTGGCAGAGCCTTGCCTGGAAATAGAGAAAGAACCGCTTGATGCCTATAAATATACATCAAAAGGTAATCTGGTAGCCGTTATCTCCAACGGTACTGCTGTTTTGGGACTGGGTAATATCGGAGCGCTTGCCGGCAAACCGGTTATGGAAGGCAAAGGCCTCCTGTTTAAAATCTTCGCAGGAATCGATGTATTCGATATCGAAGTGGACCAGAAAGATCCCGATAAGTTCATCGAAACCGTAAAAGCAATCGCCCCTACTTTCGGCGGTATCAACCTGGAAGATATCAAAGCGCCCGAATGTTTCCAGATTGAACAGCGACTGAAAGCGGAACTGGATATCCCGGTGATGCACGACGACCAGCATGGTACGGCAATCATCTCCGGTGCCGGTCTGCTCAATGCGCTTGAAATAGCCGGAAAGAAGATTGAAGATGTAAAAATCGTTGTCAACGGTGCAGGTGCCGCTTCCATCTCTTGTACGAAACTGTATGTGATGCTGGGAGCCCGCAAGGAAAACATCATCATGTGCGACAGTAAAGGGGTTATCTCTACGCATCGTACCGACTTGAACGAATCGAAGAAAGAATTTGCTACCACAAGAGATATAAAGACGCTGGAAGAAGCCGTTGTCGGTACAGACGTATTTCTGGGATTGTCTGTTGCCAATGTGCTGACACAAGAGATGGTGCGTTCCATGAACGAAAACCCGATCGTATTCGCTTTGGCTAATCCGAATCCGGAAATTTCATACGCCGATGCAATGGCATCACGCGAAGATATTATTTTCGCAACAGGACGTTCGGACTATCCGAATCAGATCAATAATGTTTTAGGATTCCCATATATCTTCCGCGGAGCATTGGATACACATGCCAAAGCAATCAACGAAGAGATGAAACTGGCCGCCGTACATGCCATCGCCGAACTGGCAAAAGAACCGGTTCCCGATGTGGTAAATGCAGCGTATAAACTGAAACGTACGACTTTCGGACGCGATTATATCCTGCCGAAAGCGCTCGACCCACGGTTGTTGACACGAGTATCGGTTGCTGTTGCCAAGGCAGCTATCGAGTCGGGTGTCTCACGCAAAACAATCACAGACTGGGAAGGCTATGCCAACCATTTGCGTGAAATGATGGGCTACGATAATAAACTGCTCCGCTCCTTCACCGACATGGCAAAAGCAAATCCGAAACGTGTGGTATTTGCCGAAGCCAACCACGTGAACATGCTGAAAGCGGCCGTAGAAGCCAAAGCTGAAGGAATCTGTTATCCGATCCTGTTAGGCAACGAAGAACGTTTGGAAAAAATTGCTGCCGAAGAAAACCTGAGCCTGGAAGGTATCGAAATCGTCAACCTGCGCCACGACCGCGAAGAAGAACGCCGCGACCGCTACGCCCGTATCCTTTCTGAAAAGAGAGCACGCGAAGGCGTTACTTTCTCGGAAGCACGCGAAAAGATGGTCGGCCGGAACGCTTTCGGTATGATGATGGTGGCAACCGGCGATGCGGATGCATTTATCACAGGTGTTTACAGCCGTTATTCGGAAGTGACAAAGTTGGCGGAAGAGATCATCGGTATCCGTCCGACATACGACCATTTCGGTGCCATGAACATTGTAACTTGCAAAAAGGGTACTTTCTTTATGGCAGATACGCTGATTAACCGTCATCCATCCACAGAAGTCCTGATCGACATTGCCCGCCTGACGCATGATGCGGTGAAGTTCTTCGCGCACGATCCGGTTATCTCGATGGTATCTTATTCAAACTTCGGTTCCGATAAGCAGGGAAGCCCGCTGAAAGTGCACGGCGCTATCGAATACCTTCACAAGAATCACCCGGAAATCGTCGTAGACGGTGAAATGCAGGTAAACTTTGCATTAGACAAGAAGTTGCGCGACGATATGTATCCGTTCAACAAGCTGAAAGGCAAAGATGTAAACACATTGGTATTCCCGAACCTGAGTTCGGCCAACAGTGCTTACAAACTGTTGCTCGAAATGGGTGTCGTAGAAACCATCGGCCCGATCCAGATGGGATTGAACAAACCGATCCACTTCACCGACGTAGAAAGCTCTACCCG
>OOBZ01000386.1_pt1 | contig 35767 bp, 28 predicted proteins | sample 1671601 | NCBI WGS metagenome assembly OOBZ01 (sample SAMN06348173, study PRJEB24527) | human gut metagenome | biome: human gut; feature: ankylosing spondylitis patient; material: feces | host: Homo sapiens | place: China | collected 2015-10
GCAAGCAGCCGAAAGCGATCGGAGAAAGCAGCAAAGGTTCGAAGCCTTTACCAATAGCAAGATAGAGAAGAATGCAACCAACTAACATCATGATTGCATTGCCCATGGTAAATGCAGCGAAACCACTGTCATTCCACACGGATTGTAAAGCAACTACAAATGCTTCCATTTAATATCCTCCCAATTTTCAATTTGTGGAAGGCCCTTTGCGAAGAGGGCCCTCCAAAGAACATCTAATCAGCTAATATTGCGAACTATTAACCGGTTAGTAAAATTACATAACGATCATTACGTCGCCAGTGGAAACGGTTTGACCAGCGGAAACGCGAACGTCGGAAACGGTGCCGTCAGCCGGAGCCATGATTTCGTTTTGCATTTTCATAGCTTCGAGGATCAGGAGAACGTCGCCAGCTTTAACAGCGTCGCCTGCTTTGCATTTAACTTCGAGAACTTTACCAGGCATCGGAGCGGAAACAGTTGCGGAACCAGCAGCAACCGGTTTAGCAGCCGGAGCCGGAGCGGGAGCCGGAGCAGCTTTCGGAGCAGGTGCAGCAGCCGGAGCCGGAGCAGCTTTCGGAGCAGCTTTCGGAGCAGCAGCAGCAGCGCCGCCCATTTCTTCAACTTCTACTTCGTATGCAGTACCATTAACGGTGATAGTATACTTTTTCATGGATATGAATCCTCCTTAAAATCTCGTTTTTATAAATAGTTAGAACCAGTTATTGATTAGAAGCATTCTTTACGAACGCTGATAGCTTCAACGCGAGCGTTTACAGTCCAGCTAGCATTAGGAAGACGACGTACGCAAGCGATTTGATCTGCGCTGCAGCCGGTTGCTGCGATAGCTGCTGCGATAACTGCGATGATTTCGCTGTCATCTTGAACAGGAGCAGCTGCAGGTGCTGCTGCAGGAGCAGCTGCCGGAGTAGGAGCTACTGCCGGTTTAGCTGTTTTTTTTTGAGTGGGATCTACCATTTGGATTACATGCATCAGTACGCCCAGTGCTGCAAGAACACCGAATACGATAGTCATGTTAATGATAGCGATCAACCACGGGTTAGTGGTAACAGGACCCATTTATTTCACCTCATCTTTTAATATTTTTTAGGCACTAAGCAACTGCCTGAAATGAATTACAAAGGAATGTTGCCGTGGCGTTTTGCCGGACGGGTTTCGCGTTTGCTTTCGAGCATTTGCAGAGCGTTGATGATGGTGGGACGAGAGTTTTTCGGTTCGATAACCATGTCAACCATACCGCGCATAGCTGCTTGATACGGAGTAGCAAAGTTTTCGATGTACTCAGCAGTTTTAGCTTTAACATCAGGATCGTTTCTGAAGATGATGTTAGCAGCACCTGCAGGACCCATAACTGCGATTTCTGCAGTCGGCCAAGCGATAACTTGGTCAGCGCCAAGGTCTTGAGAGCACATTGCCAGGTAGGAACCGCCGTAAGCTTTACGGGTAACCATGGTAATTTTAGGAACAGTAGCTTCAGAGTAAGCATACAGTAATTTAGCACCATGACGGATGATGCCGCCGTATTCTTGGTTGCAGCCAGGCAGGAAGCCAGGAACGTCAACCAGGTTCAGCAGAGGAATGTTGAATGCGTCGCAGAAGCGGATGAAACGAGCGCCTTTATCGGAAGCGTTGATGTCCAGGCAGCCAGCCATAACTTTCGGTTGGTTTGCAATGATACCAACGGTTTGGCCATCCATACGAGCGAAGCAGGTGATGATGTTTTGAGCCCAGTATTTTTGGTTTTCGTAATATTCACCGTTATCAACGATGGATTTGATTACGTCAAACATATCATATGCTTGGTTGGAGTTGTCCGGAAGCAGAGTGTTCAGAGCTTCGTCGGTACGCATCGGGTCGTCACCAGTTTCAACAATCGGAGCGGTTTCCATGTTGTTGGAAGGCAGGAAGGAAAGCAGGTAACGGATTTGTTGCAGGCAGTCTTCGTCGTTTTCAGCAGCGAAGTTAGCGCAACCAGAAGTGCTGTTGTGGGTCATAGCGCCACCCAGTTGTTCTTGGGTTACATCTTCACCGGTAACGGATTTAACTACTGCAGGACCGGTAATGAACATTTTGGAAGTGTTCTTTACCATGTAGATGAAGTCGGTCAGTGCCGGGCTGTATACAGCGCCGCCAGCGGAAGGACCCATGATAGCGGAGATCTGAGGAACAACACCGGAAGCAATGGTGTTTTCGAAGAAGATCTTACCATAACCAGCCAAAGCGTCGATAGCTTCTTGGATACGAGCACCGCCGGAATCGTTCAGGCCAACGAGCGGAGCACCCATTTTCAGAGCCAGGCGTTGAACTTTAACGATTTTTGCAGCGTGCATTTCGCCAAGAGAACCACCTTCAACGGTGAAGTCTTGTGCGAATACATAAACAAGACGGCCGTCAACAGTACCGTAACCGGTAGTTACGCCTTCACCCGGAAGTTCTTTCTTTTCTTGACCGAAGTTGGTGCAACGATGACGAACGAAACGATCCAGTTCTACGAAGGAACCTTCGTCGAGGAGTGCAGCAATTCTTTCACGAGCGGTCATTTTACCGGATTCGTGTTGTTTTGCTACGCGTTTTTCACCGCCAGCAGCCAGAATTACTTCGGACTTTTTGAGCATTTTCTCAATTTTTTCTTGAGTAGACAAAATCTTACACCTCCATCATTATTGGGAGAACAAAATTTATATACATATATTGAAGCCGTATCTCATGTACGGCTTCAATATGATGTATCAGAGTAATAAGAATATTACTACAAGCCTACAAAGGCTAACTAAAAATTAGTCAACGTAGGTTTCAGCCGGTTGGCAGAGTTCGAGCAGCAGGCCAGCAGATTTCGGATGAACGAAAGCAATTTTCATGTTGCCAGCACCGTTACGAGCTACTTTGTCGATCATTTTAACGCCAGCAGCTTCCATATCAGCGATAGCAGCTTTGATGTCATCTACGCGCAGAGCGATATGTTGGATGCCAGGGCCGTTTTTAGCGATGTATTTGCCGATCGGGCCATCATTGTTTTCGGTGATATCAACGAGGAGTTCGAGCAGGGTTTCGCCGCAGGGAATGAATACGGTTGCAACGCCTTGTTCTTTAACTTCTTCACGGTTGGTTACTTGGAGGCCAAGAACCTCGGTGTAAATTTTGGTTGCTGCGTCCAGGTCAGCGCAAGCAATACCTACATGGTCAACACAAATAGTTTTGAATGCCATAATAAATTCCTCCTAAAGAATCAAATTTTGGTGTTTTATTTATTTTAAAACTTTACCAACAATATCATCAACGACAGAATACGGTTCAATGTCACGGTTTTGCATCTTAACAACAAGTTGGTCAAAATCGTCAGTTGAAATTACGTTTTTGTCGATGTAACGATTTACGCGATCATTGAGCATCGCAGTAACTTCGTTTTTAATACGAGCCTTACGGATCTCGCTAAGTTTGCCGGTTTCTTCCAAATAAGCTTTATGAGCTTCGATGGAGTCAACAACAGCTTCTATACCTTCACCCTTGCTAGCAATGGTCCTGTTGATCGGAGGACGCCAGCCAACATGCTCGGGATTCAATTCTAACATCATTTCAATCTCAATGTTGAGCTTGTCAGTTCCTTCACGATCTGCTTTGTTAATCGTAAAGAGGTCACCGATTTCAAGTATACCTGCTTTGATTGCTTGGATATCGTCGCCCATACCGGGGATTACAACAACCATGGTGGTGTCAGCGGTTTTAACAATATCAACCTCAGACTGACCTACGCCAACGGTTTCGACGATGATTACATCCATGCCGAAAGCATCCATAAGTTTTACAGCATCGCCTGCTTTTTGAGACAGGCCGCCAAGGCTGCCACGCGTTGCCATGGAACGAACAAAGATTCCTTCATCGGCAGTAAGATCCATCATTCTGATACGGTCGCCAAGGATAGCGCCACCGGAATACGGACTTGTAGGGTCAATTGCTACAATTCCGACAGTTTTACCGCGTTTACGGTATTCTTTTGCAAGTTTATCAGTCAGAGTACTTTTACCAGCACCCGGAGGGCCAGTGATACCAATTACATACGCATTACCCGTATGCGGGTAGATTTCTGTCATGATTTTGACAGCATCGTCATATTCATTTTCAACAGCAGTAATTGCTTTAGATAATGCAAGACGAGAATGATTCAATAAATCTTCTACAATCTTCAAAATTCACACCGCCTTGTCTGATCGGATTATTTTTATAGTGCAAGCCGGGACAAGCCCGGCCTGCAGAAAAACGATCAAATTATTTAACGTTAGCGTTGATGAAGTCAACAATTTTGCTGGTCGGGGTGCCAGGAGTGAATACTTCAGCAATGCCAGCAGCTTTCAGGCCGGGGATGTCAGCGTCAGGAATAACGCCGCCGCCGATTACCAGAACGTCGGTCAGGCCTTTTTCTTTCAGCAGTTCAACTACTTTCGGGAAAAGGGTGTTGTGAGCGCCGGAGAGCAGGGACAGAGCAACAACATTTACGTCGTCTTGCAGAGCTGCTTCAGCGATTTGTTCCGGGGTCAGACGGATACCGGTGTAGATTACTTCAAAACCAGCGTCGCGCAATGCACGAGCTACAACTTTTGCACCGCGGTCATGACCATCAAGACCCGGTTTAGCAACTAAAACTTTAACGTTAGCCATTATAAGTTACCTCCGTATAATTGTCAGATGTTTACAAATTAAAGAGTGGTATGAGGTTGGTATTCACCGAATACTTCTCTCATAACGCCGCAGATTTCGCCTTCGGTTGCATATGCACGAACTGCGTCCAGGATGTAAGGCATCAGGTTTACAGATTCGTCAGCGCAAGCAGCTTTCAGTGCAGCCAGAGTTTCTTCAACTTTAGCATTGTCACGACGAGCTTTCAGATCAGCGATTTTCTTAGCTTGAAGTTGACCTACAGAACCGTCTACGCGGAGCAGGTTTTTCGGAGCTTCTTCTTCTTGTTGGAATTTGTTAACACCAACGATGATACGGTCGCCTTTTTCGATTTCCATTTGCCATTTGTAAGCGGAATCTTGGATTTCTTTTTGGATGTAGCCTTTAGCGATTGCTTCAGGAGCGCCACCGATTTCGTCAATTTTCTTAATGTATTCCCAAGCTTCAGCTTCGATCTTGTCGGTCAAAGCTTCTACATAGTAGGAACCACCCAACGGGTCAATGGTGTCAGCCAGGCCGGATTCGTAAGCAACGATTTGTTGAGTACGCAGAGCGATGGTTACGGATTCAGTGGTCGGCAGAGCTAATGCTTCGTCTTTGGAGTTGGTGTGGAGGGATTGAGTACCGCCCATTACAGCAGCTGCAGTTTGCAGAGCAACACGAACGATGTTGTTGTTCGGTTGTTGAGCAGTCAGCATGGAGCCTGCAGTTTGGGTGTGTACACGCAGCATCATGGATTTCGGTTTTTTAGCGCCGAAACGTTCTTTCATAACTTTAGCCCATACACGACGGGAAGCGCGGAATTTAGCAACTTCTTCGAGTACGTTGTTATGAGCATTCCAGAAGAAGGACAGACGGCCAGCGAAAGCGTCAACGTCCAGACCAGCTTTGATAGCAGCTTCTACATAAGCGATACCGTCAGCAATGGTGAATGCGATTTCTTGAGAAGCGGTGGAACCAGCTTCACGGATATGGTAACCGGAAATGGAGATGGTGTTCCACAGCGGAACATTTTTGGAGCAATATTCAAAAATGTTGGTGATCAAACGCATGGACGGTTTCGGCGGGAAAATGTAGGTGCCGCGAGCTGCGTATTCTTTCAGGATATCGTTTTGGATGGTGCCGCGGAGTTTGTCAGCGGAAACGCCTTGTTTTTCAGCAACTGCGATGTACATAGCCAGCAGTACGGAAGCAGGAGCGTTGATGGTCATGGAAGTGGAAACTTTGTCGAGTTGGATGCCGTCGAACAGGATTTCCATATCAGCCAGGGAGTCGATAGCAACGCCTACTTTACCAACTTCGCCTTCGGACATCGGGTCAGTGGAGTCATAACCGATTTGGGTCGGAAGGTCGAATGCGCAGGACAGACCGCTGCCGCCGTTAGCTAACAGGTAACGATAACGTTTGTTGGATTCTTCAGCAGTGGAGAAACCAGCATACATACGCATGGTCCAGAAACGGCCACGATACATGGTAGGTTGTACGCCACGGGTGTAAGGATATTCACCAGGGAAGCCCAGTTTTTCCATGTAGTCGAAGTTTTCACCAAGATCCATCGGGGTGTACAGTCTGTTAGGTGCAAGGTTTGCACGTTCAGGGGCTTTTTCAAGTTTAGCTTCTACGTCAGCCATGTACTTGTCAAAACCAGCTTTAATTTGTTCAAATGCCATTCTCAAATCCTCCTTAAATATTTGTTGTGCACATTTCGGATTGGACGGATCCGAAATAATGGTGAGAGTGTCCGTCGTAGACGGTATATGGCAAAGCCAGAGGCTTCGTCAACAATTTATTTATATTTGCCTGCGGAACTTGCATCCGCAGGCAAATACATTACATAGTTTAACCTATTTTCAAAAACTTCTCAAGTGTTTTTGAATTATTTTTCCATGGTGCCGGTTTCGTTGAAACGGGTATGGAAATCGAATGCTTCGGAGAGGATGTGCGGAGTTTGGCTGTTGCCGCAAGCTTCGCATGCTCTGTGGAAGTAGTCGAGGAGCATCGGTTGATATTTCGGGTTAGCAATCTTGTCGATGATAACCAGAGCGCGTTCTTTCGGAGACAGACCACGGAGGTCAGCTACACCGCGTTCGGAAACGATAACGTCAACGTCATGTTCAGTGTGGTCAACATGGCTGCAGAACGGAACAACGGAGCTGATTTTGCCGCCTTTAGCCAGAGAAGTGGTGAAGAATACGGTCAGGAAGCCGTTACGAGCATAGTCGCCGCTGCCGCCGATACCGTTCATCAGTTTGGTGCCGCAGATATGAGTGGAGTTAACGTTACCATAGATGTCAACTTCGATAGCGGTGTTCATAGCGATTACGCCGATACGACGAGCAACTTCCGGGCTGTTAGCAACTTCTTGCGGACGCAGGATGATGTATTTTTTATATTTTTCTACATTGTCATAGAATTTTTTGAGGCAGTCAGGAGACGGGCTCAGAGCGGTACCGGAGCAAACGCGGAGTTTGCCAGCGTCGATCAGGTCGAACATACCGTCTTGGATAACTTCGGTGTAAACGGTGAGGTCTTCGAAGTCGGAGTTTACGAGGCCGTTGATAACAGCGTTAGCAACAGAACCTACGCCGGATTGCAGCGGCAGCAGGTTTTTCGGCAGACGGCCAGCAGCAACTTCAGCTTTGAAGAAGTCAACCAGGTTTTTGCCCATTTTTTGAGCGTCTTCATCGATAGCGCCGAGAGGACGAACTTTATCGGTGATGTCGCAAGCTACAACAGCTACGATTTTTTCAACTTCGCACGGAATGTACGGAGTGCCGATGATGTCTTCCGGTTTTTCAACGGGGATAGCTTTGCGGTTCGGAGGATCCAGAGGAACATAGGAGTCATGCATGCCTTCCAGAGCTACCGGTTGAGTGGTGTTAACTTCTACGATAACTTTTTTAGCGCTTTGTACATAGGAAGAGCTGTTACCCATAGAAGTGGTCGGGATCAGGCCAACTTTGCCTTCGCCCAGGTCGATGATTTTGCAAACTTCTACGATTGCAACATCAACGTCACGACGGTTTTCCATGAAACCATAACGGGTCATTTGAGCAACATGGCTCAGATGCAAGTCGGTATATTTTACAGTACCGTTGTTGATAGCTTTACGCATATCGCCATTGGTTTGATACGGCATACGACGGTCAACGATACCAGCTTCAGTCATAGCGGTATCCATTTCAGGACCTACGGATGCGCCAGTCCATACGTTGATTTTGAAAGGAGCTTTTTTACCTCTTTCAGCAAGAGCCAGAGGAACAGCTTTCGGATAACCAGACGGAGTAAAACCACTGGTACCTACGTTGTCACCATCTTTCACGAATTCTGCAGCAGCTTCAGCGGACATCACTTTGCCAGCTACTACGTCACAAATGCGATCTTGAATATCGATCTCGGTCATGTTTACCTGCCTCCTTAATAATTAGGACATTCTTGTTAGTAAGGGAATCCCTTATAAATAAAACTTATTTGCCGCCAACCCACACATAATGCCGATTAAGTTACAAATAAGATTTTACCATGATTCAAGGGATATCAGGTGCAACCGCACACTCATACCCTTTCTATTACTTGTATTCGACATCGGGAAAAAATCTCCTGCTGCCTGAACGCTATTTTGTGAAAATATTTTTTAATTTTTGACACAATTATAACACATTGTCGGAAATTATTTCACATTTTCTTCAAAAATTTTGAGATTTTTTTACAAACTCAATCTTTCTGACGTCTATTATAATATCAATAAAACTGTAACATATCAAGCATTTTCTTTACACCTTCAAGAAAAAACCTCTTTCAAAATAATTTTGAAAGAGGTTTTTGTGTCGATATTCAGGTATTTTCAGCGTACTTTAGGAGAATAGTGCGTGTGCAGGAGATGATGTGCTTTTTCTCCGAGAGGTTTTCCCAGCCAATTATCATAAAGCGCTTTAATTTCAGGATTTTCATGTGATTTTCGTAATTCACTCATCCTGTCGCAGTCAAACAAAGCCTCACGGCGTTTCTGTCTGATCTCACGATTTACCGGTACGGGCTGTCCGCCGCCGCCGATGCAGCCGCCCGGGCAGGCCATAACTTCGATAAACTGATACTCGGCAGTACCTGCTTTGATGCGTTCCAGCATCTTGCGGGCAGAGCCCAAAGTATTAACAACTGCTACTTTGATTTCTTTGCCTGCAACGGTAACTGTCGCTTCACGGGTTTCTTCCATGCCGCGTACTTCTTCGTATTCAAGTTTAGGCAGGTCTTCCCCGCTTACTACGTCAGCCACAGTGCGCAGCGCCGCTTCCATAACGCCGCCGGTATTGCCGAAGATAGCGCCGGCACCAGTACCGATACCCAGCGGAGAATCAAAGTTTTCTTCCGGCAGAGATGCAAAGTCGATGCCTGCTTCACGAATCATGCGGCCCAGCTCGCGGGTGGTAATAACGATATCCACATCGCGGTACCCGCTGTCGCACATTTCCTCACGCTGTGCTTCAGCCTTCTTGGCTGTGCAGGGCATTACGGAAACACTGACGATTTTTGCCGGATCGATACCGGCTTTTTCAGCATAATAGGTTTTCGCTACAGCGCCGAACATCTGCTGCGGAGATTTTGCCGTGGACAGATGCGGCAGCAGCTCGGGATATTTCAGCTCAATCATATTTACCCAGCCGGGGCTGCAGGAAGTAATCATCGGCAGTACGCCGCCGTTTTGCAGACGGTCGAGGAATTCGTGGCCTTCTTCCATAATAGTAAGGTCGGCAGAGAAATTAGTATCAAATACCTTGTCAAAGCCCAGGCTGCGCAATGCTGCAACCATCTTGCCGGTAACAATGCTGCCGGCCGGAATGCCCAGCTCTTCGCCCAGCGCTACACGCACGGACGGAGCAGTCTGAACGATAACTACTTTATCTTCATCATTGATAGCGCGCCATACCTGGTCGGTATCATCCTTTTCTACGATAGCGCCGGTCGGGCAAACGCTTGCGCACTGACCGCAGTAGGTGCAGGCTGCATCTTTCAAATCATGCTCAAAAGCAGTAGATACAATAGTATTGAAGCCGCGTCCGGCAAAGCTGTAAACGTTCATACCCTGCACATCACGGCAGATACGGATGCAGCGTCCGCAGAGAATGCATTTTTCCTGATCGCGTACTAAAGACGGATTGCTACAGTCAATAGTATGAGCCTTAGTTTCGCCGCCTTCAAAACGAATCTTGCGCAGTCCCAAATCTGCAGCAATCTTCTGCAGCTCGCAGTCGCCGCTCTTCTGGCAGCACAGACAGTCTTTGGGGTGGTTGGCCAAAAGCAGTTCCACCACGGTTTTACGTGCTTCACGTACTTTTTCCGTATTGGTTTTAACAACCATGCCTTCGCTGACAGGATATACGCAGGAAGCAACCAGCGTACGGGCGCCGGAAGCTTCTACCATGCACAGACGGCAGGCACCTTCGGGACGCAGTTCCGGATGGTAGCACAGAGTCGGAATATATACTCCGGCTGCACGGGCAGCTTCCAGAATGGTAGCTCCCTGTTCGGCCTGGATTTGTTTGCCGTTGATAGTTAAGTTTACCATAGTCATTGTCCGTGCTCCTCCTTAACTCTTGGTGATGGCCTTAAACGGACATGCAGCCATGCAGGCACCACATTTAATACAGATATCCTGATTGATAACGTGTTTTTCCTTAATCTTACCGCTGATTGCCTGTACCGGGCAGTTGCGTGCGCATAAACCGCAGCCGCGGCAGGCATCGGTAATAGTGTAGCTGGCCAGCTTTTCGCATACGCCTGCCGGACAGCGTTTTTCTTTAATATGCGCTTCGTATTCGTCGCGGAAATATTTCAAGGTACTCAGTACCGGGTTAGGAGCAGTCTGTCCCAAACCGCACAGAGCAGTTTCCTTAATATTTTTAGCCAGGCTTTCCAGCAGCTCGATATCGCCTTCTCTGCCCTGACCTTCAGTAATGCGGGTCAGGATTTCCAGCATGCGCTTGGTACCTTCGCGGCACGGAGTGCATTTGCCGCAGGACTCGGACTGGGTGAAATTAAGGAAGAATTTCGCTACATCTACCATGCAGGTGTCTTCATCCATAACAACCAGACCGCCACTGCCCATCATAGCGCCGGCAGCAATCAGAGAGTCATAATCTACCGGCAGGTCAAGCATAGATTCCGGCAGGCAGCCGCCGGACGGACCGCCGATTTGTACGGCTTTAAATTTCTTGCCGTTTGTAATACCGCCGCCGATATCATAAATAATCTCGCGCATGGTAATGCCCATGGGCACCTCTGCCAGACCGGTGTTGTTAATCTTACCGGTGAGAGCAAAGACCTTGGTACCTTTAGAGCGTTCAGTACCGAACTGGCAATACCAGTCAGCACCGTTGACGATAATTTGCGAAACATTGGCAAAGGTTTCTACATTATTGATGTTAGTCGGTTTGCCCCACAGACCGGAAACAGCCGGGAACGGCGGACGGGGACGGGGCATGCCGCGCTTGCCTTCGATAGAAGCCATCAGAGCAGTTTCTTCACCGCAGACGAATGCACCTGCGCCCTCTTTAATATGTAAGGTAAAGTTAAAGCCGCTGCCGAAAATATTCTCGCCCAGAAGGCCCATAGCTTCGGCCTGTTCAATCGCCTTGCGCAGACGTTTGATTGCCAGCGGATATTCAGCACGTACATAAATATAACCTTCGTCAGCGCCGATAGCATAACCGCAGATAGCCATGCCTTCCAGTACGCGGTGCGGGTCGCCCTCTAAAACGCTGCGGTCCATAAATGCGCCCGGGTCGCCTTCATCAGCATTGCAGATAACGTATTTTTTATCGCTGACAGAATTCTTGGCAAACTGCCATTTCATACCGGTCGGGAAACCGCCGCCTCCACGGCCGCGCAGTCCGGATTTTTTTACCTCGTCGATAACTTCTTCCGGTGTCATGGTAGTAACAGCTTTTGCCAGTGCTTCATAACCGCCTACGGCAATATATTCCTCAATCATTTCCGGATTGATAGCGCCGCAGTTGGCAAGTACCATACGATGCTGTTTTTTATAGAAGCCGATTTCAGAATAATTGGGCACCTGCTCGTGGCTCATCGGCTCACGATACAGCAGGCGTTCTACAATACGGCCTTTATATAAATGATTTTCAACAATTTCTTTAACGTCTTCCGGTTTTACATGGCAGTAGAAAGTACCTTCCGGATAAACGATAACCAGCGGCCCGTGTTCACAGAAGCCATGGCAGCCGGTTTCAACCAGCATAACCTCGTCTTTCAGGCCGAATTCTTCCAGATATTTGGCGAAGCTGAGCTGGATTTCCTTAGAACCAGCGGATTTACAGCCAGTGCCTCCGCAAACTAAAACATGAGCTCTGATATGCTGCATAATTCTCTCCTCCAAAAAATTATTCCTGTTCCAGCTTACCTACAACAAGTTCTTCCACGATGCGGCCGTTAACCACATGCTCGGCAATAATCTTCTTTACGTCCTCGGGTTTTACTTTTCCGTAGGTAATGCGCGGCTCGCCGGGACGGATAACATCGACCAGCACTTCCTTCTCGCACATGCCGATGCAGCCGGTCTGCTGTACCTGCACGTTAATCAGCTTGCGTACAGCCAGCTCGTCCAAAATAGCGCTCATTACTTCACGTGCGCCGGCAGCAATACCGCAGGTACCCATACCTACGATAATCTTGGTACCTTCTTCTTTGCGCAGTTTAATGTCCGCTTTCAGTTTTTCACGCAGTTTATGTAAATCTTCCAAGCTTTTCATTTATTGAACCTCCATACCTTTTACTTTGGCAATTTCCTGTTTTAAGTATTCCTCCAGCCAGAGAGAAATTTCCGGATTGGCAAAATCAGCAGCGTCGCCAAGAATCTCCCGTACCTGACGGGTAGAAAAATCCAGCCTGCGTCCGTCGCAGGCATAGCTGAAATCAAGCTCCAGCCACGGCGCTCCTGCCAGTAACACTCTGATGCTGGCGGCAATATCGCCTAAAGGCGGCATATCTATATTACCAGCGGCAAAATAAGCTGCCAGCTTAGTGCCCCTGCCTTTTTCCGACGTCATCTCCAGATGCCCGCCGCACTGCTGGGTAACCATGTCAATAAAAGGAATACCCATCCCCACCTTACGGCTCAGCCTGGTGGTAGTGAACGGATCGCGCACCTGCTGCAAAAGCTCCTGGCTCATGCCCCTGCCGTCATCCTCGATGCGGAAAACGAAAAAGCCGTTTTCATTTTCATCAATAGCGATAACAAGGTTTTTAGCTCCGGCCTCAATGGAATTTTGCGCCAAATCCAATATATGCAGTGACAGCTCACGCATGATTTACTGATACCTTTTTAAAATAGCCGGCAGCTTGTCCGGAGTAAGGCGGCCGTGCGTATCGTCGTTAATCTGCATAACGGGCGCAAGTCCGCAGGCGCCGATGCAGGCAACAGTTTCCAGCGTGTAGCGTAAGTCTTCCGTAGTATGACCCGCTTTGATGCCAAGTTCTTTTTCCAGAGCCTGCAGGATCAGCTTGCCGCCGCGTACGTGGCAGGCAGTACCCTGGCAGACACGGATGATGTTGCGTCCGCGGGGATTAAGATGAAACAGAGAATAAAAAGTAACTACGCCGTAGATTTCAGAAATAGGTACGTCGGTTTTTTCGGCTACATATTCCAGTACATCCTTGGGCAGATAATTATACAGGCTCTGCACTTCCTGCAGAATCGGAATAAGGGAACCTTTTTTGCCCTCATATTTAGCTAAGATTGCATCCACCTGAACTTTTTCAGGGTTTTCGCCGCCGCAGCAGCTGCATTTTTGATTGATTAGGCTCATGGTGATTCTCCTTTACCTGAATATTGTAACAGATTTAAATTTAGTATAGCATTTTTAATTTATATATTCAACACTGTTTATTGTTTTTGTCTAAATTAGTATAGCTTATTTATCTTCAAAATCAGCGTAGCAGCCTGCTTTCCAGCTGCGTCCGCTGCTGTTAGTCAGCGCCAGCTTCAGTTCCGCTATAGTCAGTTCTTCCACCGTAATCAGATTTTTCGGGCCCTGGACAAAATCCATAATATTATGGGCGTCTGAATCGGTAACGAAAGGCAGATAACCTGCCACACGCTGCAGCTTGCTCTGCTTGGAAGCACGCCAGCCTGCCGCAGAAATCTCCGCTGCCGCAAAACCAAAGTCAGGCTCGATAAAACCCAGCTGACCTACAATACTGTAGGAAGGACGGTCGATATGGGCAGCAATGCTCATGCCTCCCAAGCGTCCTGCCTCGCGTACTACTTCTGCTGCCGTCATCCTGAGCGGCGCCAAAAGCAGACGTCCTTCTTCGCGGATAAAATTATCATCATCATCCACAACAAACTGACCGCCAAACTTTTCTGCGTTGTTTAACAGTCCGTTCATTTTGCCGTCCACCAGCTGCTGCCAGGCGTTAAGCTGCTTGAGCGTATCAAACAGCACTACGATATGAGCTTCTTCCAGACATTCTACTTCCATACCCGGAAACACCTTTACCCCGTAGCGTTCACCGGCTTTTACCGCTGCCAGCGCATTTGCCGAAGCATTATGGTCGGTAATTGCTACCGCACCGATGCCGAACTCTGCTGCCCGCATCACAATATGATGCGGCGTCATCTCGATTTCCGCACAGGGTGATAAAAGCGTATGGATATGAAAATCAGCCAAAATGCTGTGCATTTTTATTTGCCCACTCCCATTTCATACAGCCGCCCGATAGTTTCAAAAGTAGACAGCTCTGTAGAGAAAATAACTACTTCATTAAGCGCAGCCTTGCTCAGCGTATCTTCCGCCACCGGGGAATCTCCTGCTACAATGACTGCTGCCACGCCAATCAGCGAAGCAACTGCCGCTACATTCTGATGGCCCTGCATGGTAACCCAAACCATTCCTGGCTGAGCCTGTCCCATAACATTGCTCAGCAAATCGGAAGCATAACCGCCTGCCACTTCACCGTCCAAAGGAGCTTCCGGTGTCAGCAGCTTGACCGGCAGCGCATCCATAATATCTTTAACCTTCATTCTTCGTCCTCCTCAAAATTCTGTACCGGTTCCGGCTCATGGGAGATAGGCACCTGCCGTGCCAGCTCCAGCATTCCCTGAGCCAGTTTATGTACGCTGCTGCGCAGCTTGAAAATACAATCGGTAATATGTGCCTTGCCCTGCACAATATCCTCGGCAAGACACTGACAGCTGGGAGCACCGCACGCACCGCAGTCCAGACCGGGCAGATCCTGCAGCACTTCTTCCATGCGTTCAAATTTTTTCATTGCTTCCATAATATCGTCGTCCAGCTGCATCATAGGCCGCGGTACAATCTTTTTGCGATAATCTGCCGATTTCGGGAAATCTTCCAGCTGCATATGCGAAGCCATGGTCTCCAGTCTGTCTCCCGGTTCATTCTCGCGCATTTTACGGATACGATGCTGCAGATTACTCAAGGCTACAAATCTGTTTTCCGCCGCCAGCATACCACCAATACAGCCGCCCTGGCAGGCGCTGCACTCAATATAATCCAGCTGAGGCATCTTATTCATGGAAACCTGTTCCAGCACTTCGTAAACATTGTCGATGCCGTCTACGACTAAAGCATTTTCCAGTCCGGCAGCTGCCGCTTCACCGCCGCACGCACCCCAGCCCATGCCGTAAGAGGTACCTGTACGCACGTTAATCTCGCCTTCACCACCAAGACATTTCAGCAGTCTGCCGTAAATATCAGCCAGACTGAAGCTGCCCGTCAGCTGCGACTGCTTGACATCTACTGACTGACGGATATTGCTTTCCTTGGATGGGCAGGGAGAAATAAACCAGACGCCAATCTGCTCAGGCGCCAGATTATGCTTGGCAGCCGCTTCTTTACGTACATAGATTGCCGCTGCTTCTGCCGGTGCCAAAACAGGTACCAGCTGCTTGATAAGTTCCGGGAACTTAACCTGGATAAGGCGCAGCACCGCAGGACAGGTACAGGAAATAAGCGGTCTGCGTCCGCCTGCATCACTTTTTACATAACTTTCTATCTCACGCGCCACATACTCGGAAGCCAGCGACACGTCAAAAATCTCATCAAAGCCCAGCGTATGCAGTCCCTGCCATATATCCTCCATGGGTACCGTAGCCGGAAACTGCGCGTACAGCGACGGTGCCGGCAGCACGATATTATAGGCATAACCTTCCAGCTCTGCCAGCGTATCCATTGCTACGCTGTAAGCATGATAAGGACATTTTCTGGCGCAGCTGCCGCAGTCCACGCAGCGGTCGCTTAAAATTTCCGCCTTGCCTGCCCGCACGCGGATAGCCTCCGTAGGACAGACCTTGACGCAGGATACGCAGCCCTGACATTTATCCCGCTGTAATTTTACCGAATGAAAATATTCTGTCGGAGCCATCGTATCACCTCTTTCTATAATTTATTCTACAAATCTTCACTGATATGTTCAAACCTCATGCGGATAGTAGTACCCACGCCCACCTCGGACTGGATATCAAATTTATCCGAACATTTTACCATGTTGGGCAGGCCCATGCCTGCGCCAAAGCCCATCTGCCGCGCATATTCCGGTGCCGTAGACCAGCCTTCCTGCAGGGCCTTTTCAATATCGGGAATACCGGGGCCGCCGTCAGTAACAGTAATCTCCGTAGCATCAGTAAACACCTCTGCCGCTACCTTGCCTCCGCCAGCGTGGATAATAACATTCATTTCAGCCTCATAGGTACCGATGGCAATACGGCGCACAATATCGGCAGCAATACCCAGACGCTGCAGCATACGTTTTATTTTTGCCGAAGCTTCACCGGCACGCTCGAAATCACCGCCGGCAACTTCAAATTCCATTTTTACAGATTTATTCTCAGTCATGATTATCTTCCTTTTTTGAGCATCCTCTGATGCCTGCCTGATACAAAATACCGCAGGCTTCAAACAAAGTATGGTTAGTTGCCAGTACCGGCAGTTCATTTTCTTCTGCCGCTTCGATAATTTCCTTGCCTGGCGTTTTGCCGCGCACGATAATCAGCGCACATAAATCAGTCATATCCGCGGTGCGGATAACCTGCAGATTAGTCAGACCGGTGCACAGCAGGGTACGTCTTTTGGTAAACGCAAGAACATCACTCATTAAATCACTGCCGCAGCAGGTCTCTACCTCTCGGTCCAGCATAGCTTCGCCGGTCAGTACCCTGGCCTGCAGCAATTCCTTTACATCTTTTAATTTCATATTTTCTCCCACCCATTAAATAAAATCAAAATATCGCTTCTGTTTATTGACCTAAAAAACTAAATAATCTTACAATTTAATTCTACCTTTTATGACTGTCAATGTAAATAAAAAGAAAATCTGTCGGCAGCTGATATGGGTTAATAGTTACATAGTGTAACTATTAAAACAAACCGACCGAAAGATTTTACCTGTATTTTATCTTTCTCCAGCCTGCTGCATGCTATAATGAGCGACAGGAGGAAGATTATGTTTCGTTTTAGTACCGCCGCAGACTGCGAGCAGATTTATAAGCTGATTTGTCAGCTGGAAAATACTGTTTTGCCCTATGAAGAATTTAAAAGCGTTTATTTTGAGCAGCTGGAAGATAAACGCTATTACAGCTATATATATGAAGAAAACTGTCAAATTCTCGGTTTTCTGAACCTGCGCATTGAAAGGCAGCTGCATCATTCCGCCCCCATGGCAGAAATTATGGAGTTTATCATTGCTGCTGACTGCCGCAGTCAAGGCTTAGGACGTAAATTTATGGAACAGGCTACCAAGACAGCCAAGCAGCTAAACTGTTATGGACTGGAAGTAGCCAGCAACCGTAAACGTACTGAAGCACATCGCTTTTATCAGCAAAATGGCCTACAGCCCACCCACTATAAGCTTACCAAAGCACTTACAGAGTAATTTCGCATCAGAAAGAATTACTAAGACAGAAAAACAGCCGGACTTTTTGTCCGGCTGTTTTTAGTTCAGAACAGAAGCTTTTATATTTTATAGTTTTAAAAGCTGTAAGTTGCCTGTACGTTACCGCTGAAACCTTCACGTTGTCCAGCATAGCCGCGCATGCTAAGGTCAAAGCTCCACGGATATTCGCTGCTGGGTTTGTAGTTCATACCGATTTCTGCCAGTACAGTACCTCCCTGCAAACTTTGTCTGGGGGCAGCTACATTTTGTACCTGCATATCTGCGTCGCCATTAAATTCATATTCATAACCCAGCCCATAGTAGGTACTAAGCTTGTCACCACTATTGGTCAAACGTGCTCCCACCTGCAGCCTGTCACTGGTAAGCTTATCGAAAGTAAAGCTGTCATCGACAACTTTAAAGCTGTCTGCAGCCAGCTGCGTATGGAAGAATTTACCATAAACATCAACATCTGTATCCTTATCTATAGCGATAACCTTACCCACTCCCAGATGCGCGCCATAATAGCTGCCGGAAGTTTTATAGCCGTATGCCTTGCCCGCAGTATCATACAAAGCGTTGCCAGCTTCATTTTTCAAAGTACCGATACGCAAGCTTCCTTCGACATAAATACCATTATTCTGCTGCAAGCGTCCGGCAATGCCGCCCCCATTATATACTGTACTGCCATCGCTGCGGAAAGTTTTCCCGTCAAATTGACTGTCAGCATGATAATTACCGCTGCCATTTTCATAGAATACACCCCAGCTGTAAGTGCTGTCGGCAGCTTCACCCTTGCTACCGATACCGACGATATTATTCCATCCGTTCAGCTGCATATCACCAACACCGTACTTACTGCGATTACCCTGCAAAGCAGCAAAGATCTGTACTCCCTCCTCATCTGCTGCCTGCAGTTTATTCAAGCTGTCCGCAATAAGATCGCCGCCCTGATTTAAAAACGCTGCCCCAACTGCTCTGCCAGAAGCAATATTATCAGCCTGCTTGCTGGTTTTTACCTCTTGTACTTTAAAGCTCAAGCCACCCTCTGACGTATCAGCTTCACCACGTACCAACAGCCCCACACCAGCAGGAATATATTTCTTAAATTCTGTCTTATCTATGCCAAGCTGCTTATCGCTGTCCAGTAAACGGATAGTCTTATCCTTGCTCCATTCCTGTCCGCCTGCCAGACTGTTCAGCCGTACCTGCGTACCCTTTAAATCATCAGCCTGTGCTGCTTCAATGCGGATTGATTTACCGTCTTTGTCGATAATCGCATTATCAAGTATTACCTTATCAAAATTTGCTGCCCGCTGCAGTGAGCCATGCAAGCCATCTACATGCAGTATATTATTCGCAGCCTTTACGTCTTTATCCGGCACATCTGCTTTATAACCATAAAGAGCAGCTTTACTTAAATCTGCATCGCCGCGCACATTTACAGTATTATTATTTATTTCAGCACTGCTGCCTTTAGCATAAACGCCGTAGACATCACCAATGATGGTACCGCCGCTGATATCTACCATATTATTGGCAGCAATTACCTTACCGCTGCTTTCTGCATGGCCGCCGGATAAATCGCTGGTATACTCAGCTTTGCGTGCTGTATCATATCTGTTAGTAAGCTTAACTGTGCCGCCGCTGACACTGACGCTGTTATTGCTGGCTTCGGCAGTACCGCTTTCCGCAATCGCACGTCCGCCGTTGATAAAGCTGGGATAAGCTGAGCCTTGCCATTCTCCGCCAGCTGTAATATCGCCATCTTTAATAATAATAAAATTATTTTTGGCAGTCGCTGTTCCCGTACCGTTTCTGGCAGCACCCGCGCTTAACCCTCCGGGAATAAAGGAGAAATTACGCAGATTAAAGTCGCCGCCTTCTATCACAATGCCGTTTTTATCAGCAGCCGCTGTACCTGAATTACTGCTCGCCTTGCCGCCGTAAACTTCTACATCAAAATCTGCCTTACCGCTGATAAACAGTCTGTTGCTGCTGCTTGCGGCATTACCGGCTGCACTTTCAGCAATGCCTGCCGCTGTCAGCAACGTAAACTCCGTTCCGTCCAATCTGAGTATATTGTTATCAGCAACCGCTTCACCTGTGCCTGCGGCTTTAGCCTTGCCGCCTGTAATACTGCTGCTTCTGATATTTTCTCTGTCATTGCTCATGGTAATGCTGTTGTTGCTGGCAGAAACTTTTTCCGTACCGCTGGCAGAGCCGCCGTAAATACCACCGACACTGGAAGACGTAATCGTCAGCATATTGCCGTCCGCTGCTGCAGATGTACCGCTTGCTGCACCGCCGTACAATACGGACAGCCTATTATCAGTGCCCACACTGACCTTATTGCCATTAGCCTCTGCCAGCTTAGCAGCGCCATAGCCGTCAACCCTGCCGCCATAGTTGCTGGTACCGTTTTCATTACCGACAAAAGAACCAATGGTAACAATATTACCGTTAGCCCTGGCAGCATCAGCATCCGTAACAGTATAAACTCTGCCGCCAGTAATACCTCCCTGACTGCCGCCGCCAGTACTGCCTTTTATAAGCAGCTCTTTTGCTCTGTCCGTACCACCGTTTACGCTGACTATATTGCCGTTTGCCTCAAGCTCACTGCCTCCATCCTTGCTGCCGCCGTCAATACGCGCGCCGATAACTGCGTCCAGCACATATTTGTCGCTGACATTTACTTCTACTGTATTATCATTGGCGCTGCCGGCAACAGCTTCCGCTACTTTAGCGCCGTAAACGATATTGGCAGTCCCCTGCATTCTGCCGCTAAGCTCAGCACTGTTGCCATTAGCTGAGACATGGTCAAATCGCTTTTTATCCTGCTGCACGTTAGCACCGTAAATATTAACTGCTCCTGCCGTCTGCGTATCTGTCAGAGCAATTTTATTACCTTCTGCTGTTACCTCTGCCGCTTTCTTATCAAAAGCGGCAATATTGCCACCATATAAATGACTTGCCACGGAAGCGTTGCTGACGGTAGTTTTATTATCAGCCAGCTTGAGTTTGCCGCCATTAGCGTAGTTAATCAGTGCCGCTGCTCCTGTACCTATTTCGGCTTTATTTGCCGTCGTGCCTTTAATTTCCAGTTGGTTACCCTGCAGCACTACCTCGCGCCCATCAGGATTAAAAGCTTCTGCAGCATAAACAGCTGCCGCACTGCCGCCAGTCATTTGTACTGTATTATCCGTCAGCAAAAGGTCACCTTTACTGCTGCCCCAGGCTGCCACTCCCTCGCCTTCTATTTTGCCGCCGCTTAGCAAAAGTGTATTGTTACGCAGCTCGCCATTTCCCACACCGGTATTTTGCAGCTGCGCCGCATAAGCATTGCCGTTGACATATTCATGATAACTGCTGTCAAACTTGCTTTTCAGTTCGCCGCCTTCAATAATAAGCCTGGCATCTGACAGCAAAACTTTTTTCTTACTGTTCACGCTTTGCTGACGGTCAAAAACGTCTTCTTCATAAACACCGTCAGTTATACGTTTTTCAGCATGCAGCAGATGCGGCATCACGCAGGCGCTGCCTGTAAAAACGCCTGCCAGCATAATGCTCAGGGCAATCTTAGTTGATAAATTTCTCTTCATAAGCTTCACCTCGTTTAATTTATATGTACAAATAAAGCAGCCGCAGCTTCTTTATTCAGACACTGATTTTTCCGCGAAATAAAGCAAAAGACGCTTTTTGCCCATGACAAAAAAGCGCCTTCAATACGCTGACTGTCTTTCGCAGGCATTGTATAAAAATAATCGGGCAGTTCTTCTGGCTCTGCTTCATTGCTCCTCCAGCCTTCCCAGTTTCCCAGTGGCATCTTTGGACTTGCTCAGCATTACAGCTGCGGGACAGCATCGGCTTATACCGATTTCTCTATTAAGCATTACTGCACCCGATTATGAGATTTTCTTTTAACAAATGTTCTTACTTAACAAAATCATTTTACAAATGATAATCATTCTTGTTTTGGAATTTTATCATACTGAAATTTCCCTGTCAACATGGTGCCTTTTAGCTAAAAACCAGCTCTGTATCACTATTCAGCTTATTCTTAGTTTTTGTTTTATATTTATCTGTGTAAATATCTTTACAGCAAATAAAATATAAGTAAATATTTTTTGACAAAATAAAAAACAGCCGAACAAAAAGTCCGGCTGTTTTATTTTCAATTACGTAGCTCCATATATTAAATTATATTCTAACTTCATACTTATCCAGCTTATAACTGAGCATGGTCAAGATGCCTAAAAGCCAGAAGAGCAGTCCCATCTGCGTATTAAAGTAGACATGATCCGTCAGTCCGCCGATGGCGATGCCTACACTGGCAAGTACATAACCGCGTCCCAACGCCGTGGTCCACGCTCCTTTTTTATTAAATGCCAGCTTCCAGCCGTGGTAAAGGAACATCCCCCACACTGCCAGAAAGACGATGAGTCCATGCCAGCCAAGTTCCGCCAGTACGTTTAAAAACAGGTTATGACAGTGGTACATGATGACGCTGGTATCTGCCAGATAATAATTATAGGTAGGATAGACAAAACGATAGCCATACCAGCCCACACCTAACGGATATTCTTCGATAATCCATTTCGTGCTGCGCAGATAAGCCATACGCAGGGCCATGGAGGTATCCTGTCCATTTAAGATGGAGCCTAATCGATGCCATACCGCATGTCCGCCAACAGCAAAACCCAATGCCCCTACACCAAGCACTGGCAGAAAAGCCTTGTGATAAAAAAGCAGGCAGAAGGTAAACAGCACTGCAGCACAAGCCAGCCAGTTGCCGCGGGAATAGGTATAAAGCAGGCAGCCAGCCGCCAGTAAGGAGGTTATGACCAGCGCCAGCCGCACACGTTTAGCCTTAAACACGCTGAACAGCGCCGCACCGTAGGCAATAACCAGCACTAAATACCCTGCCAGAATATTAGGATTAACCAAAGTGGAATATACCCTTATTTTCAGCTCGGGAAACTCCTGCGGGTCTACCCAGATGCCCTCAGCCGTAACGCCTAAAAGCTTCTGCGCCAAGCCGATACTGCTGACCAGTACCGAAACCTTTAAGAAAGCGGCAATAAGCTGTACAGGCCGCGGCAGACTGCTGAAACGCTGCCATAAATTCTGCGGCGGCGCCGCTTGCACAAAGGGCTGCGGCTTTTGCCAGCCGTAACGCAGGAGTACAAAGATAAGCGCCGCATACTGACCGCCCACATAGACAAAATTAAAGGAAGAAAGAAATTTATCTGCCGAAAAATGCAGCGAAATCCAGCCAATAGCAAAAAGCAGATACAAAAGCGCCTGCTGCCATGGATGCAGCACGTTTTCTCTGCGCTTTGTTCCAAAGGACGCCAGCAGTGCGCAGATAAAGGTAATCGCTACGCAGCCTGCGGTAAATGCCTGATTGAGCGGGATAACCGCTACCGTAAAGAGCAGCAGGTAATAAACATAATGATCGAGCTTATCTGCCCATGCTTTTAATGACATTGCTCCTTCTCCTGCAGCATCAGGGCTTTAAATTCGCCCACCAGATACAGGCTGCCGCACACGCAGACAATGCCGCCATCGCCTGCCGCTGCCACAGCCTTGTTATATGCAGTCAGCAAATCATTTTCTGCCGTAGCATTGCCACCGGCAAGTCCTGCCAGTGTTTCTGCCGTTGCCGCACGGCTGCCGTTGCTTACCTGCACCGTATGTACGGTATCTTTTTCCGTAATCAGCTCTTTAATAACGCCGCTCATATCCTTATCGCCCATCATGCCGAAGACGAACTGTACCGGCTGCTGAGGATAGTATTTATCTAAAGCCTTGCGCAGCGCTCTGGCGCCGTCCGGATTATGCGCCCCGTCCAGAATAATATCCGGATTTTGATGAATGCGTTCCAGACGTCCGGGCCACAGGGTATTTGCTACGCCGATATGCAAAGCCAGCTCGGTAATGCGCTCATCCTGCTTGGAAACCAGCTTGGCAGCTACGACAGCGACACTGGTATTTTTAATCTGGTGCTCACCGGGCAGCTTAATTTCATAATCTGAATGATAGTAATCGCCAGCATGCAGGGTAAACTTCTGCCCTTCCATGGAGCTGGTTACCTCTGTACCGTAAAAGGCTTTGCCGTACAGATATACCGGCGCTTCCTTAAACATCGCCATGGTAACAATGGGGCCCAGCGCTTCTTCGCCTTCAGCGGCGGTAACGAGGGGCACTTTTTCCTTAATAATGCCTGCCTTCTGCATGGCAATGCGTGCCACGGTGTCGCCGCAGCGGTCAGTATGGTCCAGCGCCACATTGGTAATAACGGAAACCACCGGCGTAATAACGTTGGTAGAATCCCACAGGCCGCCTAAACCAACTTCGATAACGGCATAATCTACCTTCTGCAGATAAAAATGCAGGAAGGCTGCCGCAGTAAGGATTTCAAACTGAGTCGGCTGATCGCACACACCTTTTTTAACGATGCTGTCTGCCGCTACTTTAACTGCGGTAATCGCCGTAGCAAAATCCTCGTCGCTGATGTCCTGTCCGTTGACGCTGATGCGTTCATTATATTTTACCAGGTGGGGCGAGGTAAACTTGCCTGCCTTGAGGCCTGCTGCCAGCAGGATATTGGTAATCATACTGCTGACGGAGCCTTTGCCGTTAGTGCCGGTAACATGCACGGTCTTAATTTTCTGTTCCGGGTTGCCCAGCTCACGCAGGAGGCCTTCAATACGCTCCATGCCCAGCTGGATACCGAATTTGCCCAAGCCTTCCAGATAGGCCAGACTTTCCGTATAGTTCATAGTTTCCTCCGTAATCATACAGCAAAGCGGCACGGCTGTGCCGCACCGCTCATTGTGCTGTTTATAAGGTCTTTAAGTATTCCAGGCGTTCGTTGATGGAAGCCTTTTTCGCGTTCAGTTCTTCTGCTTTTGCTTTTTCTTTTTCGATAACGTCAGCAGGAGCTTTAGCCAGGAAACCTGCGTTGCCCAGCTTGCCGTTAACACGTGCCAGCTCTTTCTCAATAGTTGCCAGCTCTTTGTTCAGACGCTGGTTTTCTTTTTCTACGTCGATAAGGCCAGCCAGCGGCAGATATACTTCGATGCCGCTTACTACGGCAGCCATAGCATTTTCCGGTTTAGCTGCATTTTCATCCAGTACGGTCAGCTCGCTGATAGCGCCCATCAGATGAATGTAGTTTTCGTTAGCCTTGATGCCGTCTTTCAAATCAGCAGCAGCCAGCATGATAGCAGGAACTTTCTTTCCAGGCGGTACATTTACTTCCGCACGCATGTTGCGGACAGCTTTAATGCTTTCCATGATAGCGCCCATCAGACGTTCTGCTTCGTCATCCATTAAGGATGCATCAGCTTCAGGCCACTTGGAAATCATGATGCTTTCTGCTTCGTGAGGCAGGCATTGATAGATTTCTTCGGTGATGAACGGCATGTAAGGATGCAGCAGCTGCATAGCGGAGGTAAGTACCTGCGCCAAAACATGCTGTGCAGTAGCGCGTTCTGCTGCATTTTCTTTATTGTACAGTCTGGGTTTAGCCAGCTCGATATACCAGTCGCAAACTTCGCCCCAGATGAAGTCGTAAATCAGACGGCCTGCTTCGCCCAGCTCGAATTTGCCCAGCAAATCGGTAACGGACTGTGCAGTGTGCTGCAGACGGGACAGAATCCATTTATCTGCCAGAGTGTACGGAGCAAGTTCTGCTTTCGGGTCATAGCCTTCCATATTCATGAGGGCAAAGCGGGAAGCGTTCCAGATCTTGTTGGCAAAGTTACGGGTAGCTTCCACACGTTCCCAGTAGAAACGCATATCGTTGCCCGGAGTATTGCCGGTAATGAGCATAAAGCGCAGAGTATCAGCGCCGTACTGGTCAATAACTTCCAGCGGGTCGATACCGTTGCCCAAAGACTTGGACATCTTGCGGCCCTGGCTGTCGCGTACCAGACCATGGATGAATACTTTGTCGAAAGGAATTTCTTTCATGAATTCCATACCCATAATCAGCATACGTGCAACCCAGAAGAAGATAATATCGTAACCGGTTACCAGTACGCTGGTAGGATAGAATTGTTTCAGGAGCGGAGTCTTATCCGGCCAGCCCATAGTGGAGAACGGCCACAGAGCGCTGCTGAACCAGGTGTCCAGTGCGTCTTCATCCTGATGGATATGAGCGCTGCCGCATTTCGGGCAGACAGTCAGATCAGTACGGGAAGCAGACATTTCGCCGCAGTCATCGCAGTACCATACAGGAATACGGTGACCCCACCAGATTTGACGGGAAATACACCAGTCACGGATGTTTTCCATCCAGCCGGTATAGGTCTTAGTGAAGCGTTCCGGTACAAACTGGGTACGGCCGTCTTCTACGCAGTCTACTGCAGCTTTTACCAAAGGCTCCATTTTTACAAACCATTGGGTAGAAACAAGAGGTTCTACTACGCTGCCGCAGCGCTGGCAGTGACCAACAGCATGAGAATGTTCTTCGATTTTTACCAGGTAACCCTGTTCTTTCAAATCGCTGACAATATTCTTACGGCATTCATAACGTTCCTGACCGGCATATTTGCCAGCTTCTTCAGTCATCAGACCGTTCATGCCAATAACAACGATGCTGGGCAGTTTGTGACGCAGACCCATTTCATAGTCGTTGGGGTCATGTGCCGGAGTAATCTTAACAGCGCCGGTACCGAATTCAAGGTCAACATAGCTGTCGGCAATGATAGGAATAACACGGTCGGTTAAAGGCAGGCGCAGAGTTTTGCCAACCAGATGTCCGTAACGGGGATCTTCCGGGTTAACAGCAACGGCGGTATCGCCCAGCATGGTTTCCGGACGGGTAGTAGCGATGGTCAGATAGGTGCCTTCTTCTTCCACTACCGGATAACGTACATACCACAGGCTGCCTGCGTCGTCTTTATGTTCAACTTCGATATCGCTGAGCGCGGTGTTGCAGTTTACGCACCAGTTGGTGATACGGGTGCCTTTGTAGATGAGGCCTTTTTCGTACAGGGAGCAGAATACTTCACGTACAGCTTTGGAGCAGCCTTCATCCATGGTAAAGCGTTTGCGTTCCCAGTCGCAGGAAACGCCCAGGCATTTCAGCTGGTTGATGATACGGTCGCCGTATTGTTCCTTCCACTGCCATACGCGTTTCAGGAATTCTTCGCGGCCCAGATCATAACGGGTTTTGCCTTCTTCTTTTTTGATTACTTCTTCTACTTTAATCTGAGTAGCCAGACCTGCATGGTCATAGCCGGGCATCCACAGGGTGTTGTGGCCCATCATACGGTGCCAGCGGATTAAAATATCCTGCAGGGTGTTGTCCAGAGCATGGCCCATGTGCAGCTGACCGGTAATATTCGGAGGCGGGATAACGATGCTGAATGCATCTTTGCCTTCTTCAACCTCCGCATGGAAATATCTGTGTTCTTCCCAGAATTTATACCATTTCTTCTCTACGGAAGCAGGGTCGTAAACCTTGGGAATGTTATGTTCTTCACTCATTTACAAATCCTCCTCAAAACTGAAATAAAAAAGTCCTGTTCATATCGAACAGGACGAATTATCGCGGTACCACCTATTTTCTCCGCACAAAGCGAAGCACTCAAAGCGCGTAACGGGCGCGACTCGTTCCAGCCTACTGCTGTTTCAGCCGGACTGCTCCGGGGCTACAGATCCTGACGCCTTGCACGGCTTGCACCAACCGCCGTTTCTCTTGAGCTCTGCCTCCAGGAAAACTCCCCTTCATAGCCTTTACCATATTTTACTATACCTTATATATTAGCAAGCAGTATAGGAGGATGTCAAGAGTGTAAGCTATTATATACACCTTTTTTCAGGCGAAAAAGGTGTAGCCAAAATCGCCTTCTTTTGTTCGCAAGCCTTCGCGGATGCTGTGAGCCTACCATCTCCGTGCCCGGTTGTAATCGTGCCGGGCACTATCCCCATATAATGCATAACTCCTACCGGCTCACCCACCGTCTACGGCAACAAGTACGCAATTTTCTCTTACTTTTATTAAAACTGTCTTTAACCAGTTTGTGCTTAATATGCATCCCATTTTGCTATATACGTTAACTGTTTATAACCTTTTGTTTTTATACTAATTACCTTACACTTTTTTCAGGCGAAAAAAGTGCAGCCAAAATCGCCTTCTTTTGTCCGCAAGCCTTCGCGGATGCTGTGAGCCTATCATCTCCGTGCCCGGTTGCAACCGTTCCGGGCACTATCCCCATTTTATGCATGACTTCTGCCGGCTCACCCACCGCCTACGGCAACAAGTATGCAATTTTTTCTTACTTTCATAAAAACTTTCTTTGATCAGCTCGTGCTTAATCTGCGTACCATCTTGCGATAGACGGCAGGCAGCTTGGCCCTGATACTCTTTAAAAATACAAACAGTCCTCGGCACGTATTTGACCGAGGACTGAGTTTTAAAGCCGCAAAGTCCGCTATCGCTGTAATAAGAAAATAATAACCAAAAAAGATGTAATTCTATTTCTTACTATTTCCCTTACATCCTGCTGCGCAGCTTTTCGCTGCCGGACAGCCTACACATTTGACGCCGTTTTTCTTCGCCTTGTGCAGGTACCGTACCGCCAGCAGCAAGATGGCAAGGATAACACCGGCAACAACAATATCGTTCATCTGCTGTCCTCCTTTAATAATACTGACTTAACGGGCAACAGAAGCACCAAGAGCATATTCCTTCTGCAGCTCTCTATCAGTTTTGTTGATAAGATGCATAATATAGGCAGCAATAGCTGCAACAACTACCAATCCGGGCAGGAAGCCTTCGCCCAGCGTACCGTAATACAGCAGTGTGCCAATCTGATAAACAGCAAAAGCTACTGTGTAGCCTACGCCCAGCTGCAGACCGATAGCGCCCAGCAGCCACTTAGTGCTGGCAAGCTCGGAGCGCATTGCCCCCAGTGCCGCAAAGCAAGGCGGCGTAAACAGATTGAACATCAGATACGCCAGCGCTGCTACGGAAGTAAGGCCGAACATAGCAGCTACATCACCGGCCCCGCCAACCAGAGCCAGCTCTTCGGTATCAATAAAATTAGTTACACCGTAAACAACAGCCAAAGTACCTACGACATTTTCCTTAGCAATAAAGCCGGTAACGGCTGCCGCTGCCAGCTGCCATACGCCAAAGCCCAAAGGAATCAGCAGGAAAGCGAAAGGATGCGCGATAGACGCCAGGATGGAAGTGCTTTCCATGCCTTCCTCAACTACTTCAAAGCTCCAGTTAAAGGTCTGCATTACCTGCACGGCAGTATTGCACAGCAAAATGATGGTGCTGGCTTTCACAATGTACGCCCAGCCGCGGGAGCACATAGCCATAAAAGCACGTTTGATGCTGGGCAGCTTGTATTCCGGCAGCTCCATAATGAAGAAGGAGCGTCTGCTCTTATAACCCACGATTCTGTTAATAAGCAGTGCACCGACAAAAATCAGGAAGATACCCATAAAGTACATAGAAGTACCCACCCAGGCGCTGTCCTGGAAGAACACGCCGGTAAAGAGAGCGATAACCGGCAGCTTGGCGCCGCAGGGCATAAAGGTTGCCAGCATGGCAGTCGCACGGCGTTCACGTTCGTTGCGGATAGTGCGGCAGGCCATAATCGCCGGAATGCCGCAGCCGGTCGCGATAACGAAAGGAATAACGGATTTGCCGGAAAGACCTACCTTTTTGAAAATCGGGTCAAGCACTACGCTGACGCGCGCCATATAGCCGCAGTCTTCCAGAAGGGCAATCAAAAAATACATAACCATTACCAGCGGTAGAAAACCTACTACTGCGCCTACACCGCCGATAATGCCGTCAACTAAAAGCGCCTGCAGCAGCGGCGAACTGCCTTCAACTGCCGCAGCAACCATTTCCTGGAAGCCTTCAATCCAGCCAACCAAAACATCAGCAATCATAGGCCCGAAGCTGGCTTGAGAAATATCAAAAACAAAGTACATGATAAGAGCAAAAATGGGAATGCCTAAAAATTTATTGGTCAGTACCGCATCAATAGCGTCCTGTCTGTTCTTTTCCCTGGTCAATACCTTGCGGCTTTCTACTGCGGCCACAATCTTATTGACAAAGGCAAAGCGCTTTCTGTCCGCTTCTGTTACGGCTTCCTTATCCAGCAAATCAACCTCGCCCTGACTGTACGGCGCCGGCTGCGTTTTACCCAGCTGCGCTGCGGCAGTCTTGACAACTTCCTTCAAGCCGCTGCCTTCCGTAGACACAGTCTTAATTACCGGACAGCCCAGCTTGGCAGACAACGCCTCCACGTCGATGCGGGTTTCCTTCTTATCATTAATATCGAACTTATTCAAAGCCACTACCACCGGAATCCCCAGCTCCAGAAGCTGCGTAGTGAAAAACAGGCTGCGGCTCAGATTTGTTGCGTCCACAATATTGACGATAACGTCCGGCGCTTCATTTTTTACATAAGCACTGGTAATGCTTTCTTCCGAAGTAAAGGGCGACATGGAATAGGCACCCGGCAAATCCACCGCTGTCAGTGTTTCCGGTCCTGCATAGTATTTCTTTTCAATATAGGCTTCTCTTTTGTCTACGGTAACGCCTGCCCAGTTGCCAACTCTTTCATGTCTGCCAGTCAAGGCATTATACATGGTAGTCTTGCCGCTGTTAGGATTACCTGTCAGTGCAATTTTCATATTTGCTTCCTCCTTCATACACCTGCTTTATATATTTAGCTATAAATTAGCACAAGCTAACCAATGGTTAAAAATAAAAGGCTGGGTCAGCCCTTTATTTCAGATAAGAATAGTTTCCGCCAGTTCCCTGTCAATAGTATATCTGCCATCCTTGACGGAGATAATGCAGCCGCCCTGCAGATGGGAGATAACCGTAACCGGCTCACCGCTGTAACAGCCCAGCGATAACAGGAAAGCGTCTACCTCTTCATCGCCGGAATCTACAGCCTGGATGATATATTCCCTGCCTTCTACAGCATCGTTTAAGTTCATATATTCCTCCTGCGTTTCAGCTTATAGTTAGCAATAGATAACTCATGTAAAATATATCATCAGCTGTTTAGTTTGTCAACGAAAATTTTAGCTTTCGCTAACTCTTTTTAAAAGTTAGTATTTTATTACTTATTTCACAAGTATGTTTAGGCTTAATAAAATAAGGCAGTACGACATATTTCAGTCGTACTGCCTTTTCTTTATCTGTGCATATATAGCAGTCTGATAGAATTAAGAACACACAGCAGCGCCACGCCGCTGTCGGCAAACACTGCTGCCCACATGGACGCGTAGCCGAAAACGCCTGCAGCCATGATAGCTGCCTTCACTGCCAGAGCGAAAACTACGTTCTGCCAGGCGATAGATGCCGTACTGCGGGCCAGAGCCAATGCCTGCGGCACAGCGCCCATATCCGATTTCATAAATACCACGTCTGCCGCTTCAATAGCCGCATCCGCGCCGCTGCCCATAGCTGCACCTACATCGGCACCCGCCAGCACCGGCGCATCGTTAATGCCGTCGCCCACGAACATTACCGGACCATATTTTTCGCGCAGCTGCTGCAGATGAGTAAATTTATCCTGCGGCAGTAATCTGCCGTGAGCTTCCTTAATACCGGCTTGTTTAGCAACTGCCTCTGCTTCTTCCTGGCTGTCGCCGGTAAGCATAATTACCGCCAACCCTTGCTGCTGTAATTTTTTCACTGCCATCGCAGCATCCGCCTTTAAAGTATCACTGATAATGATACGTCCCAAAAACTGTCCGTTGCGGGCAGCCAGCACCTCGCTGCCGGAAACTGCTTCCGCCTGCGGCACATCAGCAACACCATAACGCTGCATAAGCTTTCTGTTGCCGCATAAAAGCTCATCAGTACCTATACGCACTGCCAGCCCTTCACCGGCAACCTCCTGAAAGCTTTCCGGCTGCAGCATTTCCATACCACGACTGCGCGCCGCCTGCACAATGCTGACTGCAATGGGATGTACAGAAGCCTGTTCCGCACCGGCGCAAAGCTGCAACAGTTCTTCTTCCGTTACGCCTTCTGCCGGCAGCAGCTTCTGCACGGCAAATTCACCCTTCGTTACCGTACCTGTCTTATCCAGCACTACCGCCGCTACATTCTTCAACGCTTCGATAACAATGCCGCCTTTAAAGAGAATGCCCCGTCTGGAAGCAGCACCGATACCGCTGAAAAACGCCAGCGGCACACTGAGTACCAAAGCGCAGGGACAGCTGATAACCAGAAAGGTCAGCGCCGTATAAATCCAGTACTGCCAATCGCCTGTTACAAGTGACGGCACAATAGCCGTCAGAGCCGCAAGACCAACTACTACAGGAGTGTAGACACGGGCAAAACGGGTGATGAAGCGGTCGATATGGGGCTTGCTGGCTGCAGCCTTCTCTACCGAATCCAAAATACGGGACACCATGGACTCTGACAGTACCTTTTCTACTCTCAATCTGAGCATGCCGCTGGTATTCACGCAGCCGGACATTACCCTGTCGCCGCTGCGTACAGCGACAGGCACAGGCTCGCCTGTAATAGCAGAAGTATCCAGCAGACTTTCCCCTTCTACAATCACGCCGTCCAGTGGTATGCGGTCACCCACGCGTACCAGCAGTACATCGCCAACTTTAGCTGCAGCAGCGTCAATCTCCCGCACGCCGTCTGCCGTTTCCAGCTGTACTGTTTCTGGACGCAGGTCTACAGCTTCCATAATCTGACTGCGGCTTTTTTCTACCGCCAGTTCTTCAAAATATTCGCCTACACGATAAAAGAGCATAACGCCAACAGCCTCTTCCCAGGCGTTGATAACAAAAGCGCCCAATGTCGCAATAGTCATGAGGAAGTTTTCATTCAGCGCATGTCCTTTCAGCAGACTGCGTGCCGCCGCCATGATGATAGTGCGGCCTAAGATAAGGTAAGCCACCAAAAGCGCCGGTAAATGATAGGCCTCCGGCAAAACTCCCAGCCATTCAGCAGCAATAAACAGCACACCACCGCTGATAATTTCTGCAAGAGACCGTTGACGGGCGGACAATCCTTTCGACTTAGCTGCTCCTGCCTGCTTGGCCGCAGCGCCGCTTTCTTCTACTGATATTCCTTCTTCGATACTGTCGCATACCTCCTGCACTGCCGCTAAAAGATCAGCACCGCTTTTAACCTGTACCTGCAGTTTTTTAGTGGCAAAGGTTAAGAGCGCTGCTTCTACCTCCGGCAGCTGCCCTACTGCGCGTTCAATTTTGGCACCGCAGTTGGCGCAGCCCAGTCCCTGCAGCAGATAGGTGCGGGTTAAAACTCCTTCGCCGTCTGCCGCAAGTACAGTGCGCACCTCCGCCATATGTTCCGCTTCACAGCAGATATGTTGATGTTCTGCATGCTGCCCGCCGCAGCAGGAAGTATGCTGATGGTTACATTCACAGCCATGTTCAGTTTCATGTCCATGCTTATGCAAAGTGCAGGAATCATGCAGCTGCTTTTTCTCTGTCATCTTCTGTCCCTCCTATTATATATGAACAATCACTCATATAATGTCTAAAAATTTTTAGCAGCTGTCAGTATATATGATTAATCGTTCATATATGCTTTACACAACTGCTTACGTTCTTCTTGGCTACATTATAACATATGAGCAATTATTCATCTATAGTTTTTTGAAAAAATTTATGCCTAATTTTACTGTTTTTATTTATCAAAAAAGCACCGTGAAAACTTTTCAGCCCTCACAGTGCTTTTCACATAGGTTTATTGAATTTTGAAAATACTACACTTTAGAAGCTGTATACAGCCTGTACGTTACCACTGAAACCTTCACGCTGTCCAGCATAGCCACGCATACTTAAATCAAAACTCCAGGGAGAATCACTGCTTGGCTGATAGTTCACGCCAACTTCTGCCATGTAGCTGCTTCCCTTCAGGCTTTGCTGCGGTGTGCTCATATTTTCAACCCTCATATCAGCATCACCATTAAATTCATATTCATACGCTAAGCCGTAATAAGTACTGAATTTATTTTCTTTATTAGTCGTCAGTCTTGCACCAATCCTCAGTCTATCACTGGTTATACCGTCCAAATCAAACTTATCGCCAGCTACAGTAAAAGTATCCCCTTCCGTATAGGTATGGAAGAATTTACCATAAATATCAAGGTCTTTATCTGCATCAAGACTGATTATTTTACCTACTCCGATATGAGCGCCATAATAGGTACTTTCAGACTTGTAACCATAACTGTTACCAGCACCATCTCTCAAGGCATCTTTCATTTCATTTTTCAGCAGGCCGGCTCTCAAACTGCCTTCTGTATAAACTCCGTTATCTTGTTCAAAACGAGCTGCTAAACCGCCGCCGTTATAAACTACATTACCATCGCCGCGGAAGAAGTCACCGTTGAAACTATTATATGTTCTGTAAGTACCGCTGCCGTTTTCAAAAAATGCGCCCCAGCTGAAATCACCATTGCCAATATCTTTTTCATTACCAACACCAACAATGCCACTCCAGCCATTTATTTTAAGATCACTGTTTACATCATATTTACTGTGATTACCATGTACTGCAGCAAAAGTCTTAACACCATATTTATGGTCACGACTCAAGGTATCAAGACTATCAGAAATAAGGTCAGTTCCCTGATTGACAAAGGCCGCTGCTACCGCATGATTCTGCGCTACCAAATGCGTCTGCGAATTCTGCATAAGGTTTGTGATAGTATACTTGAGTTTACTACCATCAGTAACGCTTACCGTTCCTGTGCCAACTAATGCCACACCGGCACTAAAATCTTTGCTTACTGTAACCTTATTTTCATCTATCCCTAAATTATCACCTTTAATAATATACATACTTTGATTTATAGCCGGTTTAGTACCGCCAGCCAAGCTAACAAGGTTGATATTTGTGTCTTTCAAGCTTTTAGAACCATAATCAGTAAGTTCAAGAACAGTCTCACCATTTTTCCATTGAATATTTTCAAAATCTATGCTATCGAAATTTTCGGCTTTTTTTACAGCTCCGCTCCAGTTATCAATAACCAGTTTATTATTCGTAAGCGTAGGATCAAGATCTCGGCAATCGCCGCCACTTAAATAAGCCTCTTCTAAATTTGCCGCACCACTAATTGTAATAATATTACCACTTATAGTACCGGCATTTTCAGTATAGCCTCCATAAATATTCCCAGCTATTGTGCCGCCACTAATATTAACGTTATTATTAGTTGCACTATTGACACCTTTACCGCCAGCAATAAAACCATAAACATCATCCATAACAATATTACCGCCAGTAATATTTAATGTATTACCATTAGCGCCACCACTCATCGTCGCTCCGCCGGTAATCATATCAAACCTACTAAATTTACCGCCGGCAATAGTAAGGGTATTAGAACTTACGTTACCTTGTACTGACAAACCACCTATAATCTCAGTGACTTTAGAATCTAACGCAGAGTCTACATGAACATTACTGCCCTGAGCTTTTGTTCCAGCATAAGCCCATGTCATACCATTTTGAATTACTTTTCCACCAGTATTTGCCGCCCAAGCAGCAGTAGTTCCCAGCATACCAATGGCTAAAATGCTAATCATTACACTGTACTGTAAATTTCTTTTCATAAAAAACACCTCCTATTATCTGTTAAGCCGTTATTATGAAACAAGCATTACTTTTTTCATAATTATTATTTCTTAAATATTCGACCTGTTACTATATTTGCTAAATATGAAACTATTCTTTCTCCAAAAAATTTCACAAAAAATAGTTTTGAATTATGACGAAGATCCCCCCAAAAACTATGTTCTAACCATGAACCTGCAAAATGATGAATACATACCGTTTTTTTTGTACATTTAATTTTTCCTGTTCGGTGATCTTTAGGACAAAAATATTCTGCAGGATACATAGTACACAAATTAGGAATATCTTGATATTGATTATTTAACAGCAACCCTTTTGACAACATATACTCAGTTATAACAGCAGTATTGGTAGTCATATCAAAGCTACCATCCTTCTTTATAAAAGAACGATTAGCATATCCTTCTAATAATTCTTTTGCCCAAATAGATCCTTTCTCTGCCGCCATCATTCCCGTAGGAACATTACCATCCGTTTCAAAACCAGAAACAGCATGATGCTTTAAAAACAGATCGGAAGAGCGTCGTGTAGGGAAAGAGTGTA
>OOBZ01000408.1_pt1 | contig 34374 bp, 53 predicted proteins | sample 1671601 | NCBI WGS metagenome assembly OOBZ01 (sample SAMN06348173, study PRJEB24527) | human gut metagenome | biome: human gut; feature: ankylosing spondylitis patient; material: feces | host: Homo sapiens | place: China | collected 2015-10
ACCGAGATCTACCCTCTTTCCCTACACGACGCTCTTCCGATCTGTAGCAACGAGGACGCAAGGGGCGTTTTTTCGAGGGGGGGGTCAATCCCACCGCTCCGGCGTCAGAGGCGGCGCAGACGGCGCGTATTGCCGCTGGCTATCCGGATGCAGCTCCTCGTGACAACGCTTGCAGACGGCCTCCAGCTGCCGAGAATCGCCATCGTAGACGGACAGTGCCAGGTCGGGACGATCGCGCAGATGCCTGACGTGATGAACGATACTGGCCCTGGAGTACACGCCGCGCCGCTTGCACTCCTGGCACTCGCAGTTATCAACCTCGAGCACCTCCCGGCGCAGCCGCCGCCACTCTGGCCAGGAGTAGAACTCATGCTCCGACCCCGCCTCGAGAAGCCCGCGCAGCTCCGCGAGCCTGCTTGCTGAAATTCCCATGCGCCCCTCCCATCTTCGTCTCCGGCGTTCCGGCTCGCGGCTATCACCTCGCGGCAAAACAAAAACGCCGGAGACCATGACGCAGCACCAACGTGTGGTGTCTAATCATGGGCTCCGGCGTTCAACGCTCCGGCCTCTTGCTCGATATGCAGGATGATCTCCGTTTTACAGTCCCGGCAGTACACAGGTAGCTCCGTGGCGGATGTGCCGGGCAGCACCCGCAAAAAGTGTCGATTGCGGTTACACCTGGGACAGGTCAACCACCCATCGCTCCTTGGGGATATTGTACCGTATTCAGATGTGATACGCAAGGGGTTTTCCTCCTTTTCGTGATTTATTCAACTATATCACAAGTTACATTTTCTATTTAGTACATACTAAAGCCACCCTGATGCGGCATGCGCTTCCCGTCTATCACAGTCGGATGAAGAGGATCCTGCTCGATGTACCAGCCATACTGGTAGTGCCCAAACCCGTTATCCACCGTATACCGGCCGCACACCCGGCAATCGTCCGGAATCTCAATGCGGCCAGAATCGGACCGAAAGTATTCAGGCGGCGGCAACTGCCGCGCAAGACTGCGCGACGCCACCCACGTTCTGGCATCGATCGGAATGACGATGCCGTCGCTGCGCTCCTTGCAGTAGTATCTGGCAGTGCGCCGATAGCTGTCAAATGCGCCAAGCAGCAAAGGCTGCGACGAGATGATGTAGCCCTGCTTCCAGAGATCTTCCATTGTCATGGGCGGGAAGTCATTATAGCGAACGGTAAGATGCATGTGATACCGATGATCTCCATGGCGCCCCTCGATAAGATAAACATAGTCAGGCGTCACACCGTCATGCCACTTCTTCATCTGGTAAAGCAATCGGCGCCAGCACAATCGGACCTCTGCGAAGCTGGGTGGCAGATGCGCCTCGTCAAAAGTCAGCGTGTAGCTCCACCCATCAAAACCGAAAAGCGCCAGCAATAGCTCCAAGCGATCCATGCGCGTCCGGCAGACGCCGGAGTCCCGCGGCGGGCGGAGGATTTTATTTTTCTCCGCCCGCTCGTAGGGACTATCATACTGGCTTAGTCGCGGACGTATGGCGCGCTGCTCCTTCACCAGCGGGCCGGCGCGCTGCCGCACGCAGATCCAGCGCCCTTCACCGTCCATCGCACCTCTCCTCACGGGCAGGGATTTCGGAAACGATTGGCGCGCCGGCGGACACCACGGCGGAAACCGCCGCATCCAGCGCCTCGCCGAAAGCGCCCATCAAGACCACTGCGGCAGATATGGCTCCGTAGACCTTAGGCGGGACGCACGCAGCAGACTCATCCAGATACGCCCTCAGGACTTCGGCCGACTCCACGATGCCCATCATATCAACTCCACCTCCACGTTGTATTCTTTCAGCATGCGCCGCACGCCGGCCCAGGTGACGTACCCCTCCGCCACGCACTCGGCGGCGTGGTTCAGCTCCGCGGCCAACTGCTGCACGTCCTCCATCGGCGCGTCGTGCTTGTCGATCAGCACATACAGCATCAGCTCGATGCCGCGATTCAGGCCCTCGGTGACGCCCTTTGCGTAGGCGGCCGCCACGTCGGCCTCTGTACGAGGTACCCGCCGCGGGTTCACCTTAGCGCTCATCACAGTACTCCATGACGCTGCTGGGCCTGTCCTCTGCCAGCGTCTTTTCCAGCCATGCGATCGTTTTTCGCAGAATTGCGCACCCATGAACGCCGCAGTTGTGCTCATAGCCGCAGCCTACGCACACCAGACTCCCGGTCTCCACCTTCAGCCGCCGCAGCGCGGCGATCAACTCGCGGCTACTCATTATGAAGCACCTCGTTCACGCGGCGGCATCCCCAAACGGATCGAGACTTGCCGTCGGCGCCTCTCACCATGTCGACGACTCCCCAATATGGACACCGCTTTTCGTAACAGTCCTCAAACGCCATCACGCATCCTCCGTCATCACGCACCAGAGTAGACGGGAGTCATGGACAGACGAGGTCGCTCTTTTCTATCACGTCGCTTCCTCCTCTCTCATTGCCTCCAACACTTCCTTCGCCTCCTCGCGGGTCAGGAATACGGTCTTGCCGATGTCGGCTTGTTCGAAGATTATCTGGTCGGAAAGCGTCGTGTAGACCACATTCACCTTCCCACTTTCCGACATCCCGACAACAGCTTCATAAAGGGCATCTTCATAGATGTCTCCGTCCTCGATTATGTACAACATGCTTGAAAGAATCGGCGTAAGTACTGGCTTTACTGGCAGCGCCACCACGCGCTCGTCCTTGTCGGCCTCGCCCAGTTCTCGCAGTCGGTCATAGCTGCAAAGGCTTTCCAAATCAGCAAGCCGCATGAGCTTCATCGCGATCTCGTCCGCCTTATCTTTCGGCAAAACTTCCTCCGGCGCACACCCGCTTTCCTCGTAGGCTGCAAGGCGGTCTTGCAGCACACAGATCCACTCTTGTTCCGTGTATTTCTCCTCGTAATTCAACGCCATAAGAACCTCACCAGTCCTAAGTCGCTGCGTCAGTCGTTCCATCACACTTCCTCCTTTTCAGCGGCGGAAACAGCACTGCCGCAAATAAATGTCTCGACTTCCCCCATACATGCAGGACACAAATCGTAGCTCTTTCTCGACCAATACTTCCCATCCAGATCGCGATCGATCAGGACCAAAGCATTCGCTTTGCAGCCACCTCTAAATCGTGACATCCCGTCATAATGGTCGTAGAACTTTCCGCATCGGTCACACTTCTTCGCTCTCATCACATTTCCTCCACATAGCACCAGCTTTGGGGTGGACGTTTGAGGCGCAGGCTCTCGTTGCCGCAGGTGCCGTTGTTTTCCCAATACATAGCGCAGCTGTCGCAGTACCAGTCGTGTGCGCACGCTTTCCGGAACTCGCTCAGTTCCTTCGGGGCTTCGTAGAGCTTCACCCGTGAAATGTGCAGGCCGTAGCCGGTCTTCGACTTCAAGTAGGCGTGCATATCGCCAAGGCCGAGACACGACTGCCGCGCCACATCGTTTGTTGTCGGCTGACCTTCGCCTTTGACATAGTAACTGCCGCCGGGTGCTTTTGTTTCCAACTCATAAATGCGGTCGCAGATAAACTCGCCAATGACTTTGCCTCCGCCATAAAACTGCGGCTTTGGATAATCCGTTGCAATAAAGTCCTCGTGCGGGTACTTCGGAAGTGTGCAGTAGATGTACACCCTAAACGGCGTGTTCAGCTTTGGGCGGGTCTTGCGTACTTCGACGGTCTTTTCGCCGTTGACGATCTTCTCGCACCACTGGGGCCGGATGCTGATAAGTACAGCCTTACTCATCCTGCGTCACCTCCGGGATCTCCATCCAGTGCGTCACGGCCATTCCGTGCGTACCTTCGTGCTGGAAGTGCGGCCTCTGGTCAGTGGCGTAGTAGTCCAGCACCTGACAAAACACCGGGCTCTGATAGAGAACCGAATCCCGCTCTTTTCCAAACGTGTACCAGCACAGATAGTGCCCATCTCTTTCGGGCCGCCGTTCAGTGACGGCCACCCGCTTCGCCCGCTCCCGCAGCACCGCGATCTCCTCGGCGTACCGGGCGCAGCGGTCTACCAGCTCCTCCAGCCGGTCGGCGGCATCCACGGCAATGCGGTCGCAGTCGCAGCCCGCATAGTCGACACCGTCAACCGTCTCTTCCATGTGATAGGGGCAGGTTCTGCAATCCAGCTGCGGCCCCGGTACCTGTGACGAGCACCGCAAGCTCCGCACGATCTCCCCAGCCTTCATCCCTCATCCGCTCCCTTCTCCCGCTCCATCTTGTCCAACGCGGCGGCCACCTCCCGCCAGATCGCCACCGGGAAGCGTTCCCGGCTCAGCATCCGCGCCAGCAGCTCCGCGCCAATCACCTTTCCATCCACCTTGCCGCAGGCCGCTGCCAGCGGCGCCAGACTGTTCAGGCCATCCTTCTGCCGGTAGGCCGTCAGGCGCTCCAGCGTGTCGCGCTTCAGCTGCGCCGCCTCCGAGGCCGGAGAGCCGGCCGCCGAGGCATCTTCCGGCTGCGGCTTCCGTGCAGCCGGGGCGTGGGCGGCAACAGAGGACACCTCCGGCAGCTCCTCCGCAGCCGCCAAGGCGCGGCGGGCCAGCACGAGCATCTCGATCTTGTCAAAGCTGCCTGCGCCCATGCCGTTATTCAGGATGCCTCGCAGGTAGTTCGCCAGCTCGGCGCATTGCGCCTTGGTCAGGTCAACTCTCGTCACGCTGCCGCCCCCCCCTCAGAGCGCTTCACGCGCTCCATCATAGCTTCCGCTGCCGCGCCATCCAGATAGAAAGAATGGCCTACGCCCTTGGCCAGATTCGCATTCCACACAGGAGAATCCTCTCGCGCCAGCATATCCAGCAGGACTCCCTTGCAGCCATTCGCCAGCGTCGGACCGGCGCGGTGGTACAGCTGCGTATACAGCTCGTGAACGATCACACCGATTTCGGCAGCGATCTCCAGCCCACTCCCCGCAAACGTCATCGTGTGCACGCTCTTGTCGATTTTCACGCTAATCATCGTTCCCGTCCTCCTTTTCCACCTCCGGCAGCGCCAGCCACCGGACGACACGCATCTCGATCTTGTCTCTGCTTTTCCCAAACCGGAACGCCTCACCGTCCCACCGGCAGAGCGAGCGGGATGTCAGCTCGCCGTCGCCGCTCAGGTCGAATTCCGCCACCACGTCACACGGCTCTGCCGGCGTCGTGCCGCCGGGCATCCATGCAGAAAGCGCCATCTGACTGGCGCAGACCCGCGGGACGGCGGCCACTTCATCCGCCATACGCGGCTCGCTGGTGCGCAGCATCAGGTAATCCACACTGCAGCCCAGCGTATCCGCCGCAGCCACCCATCGATTGATATGGGACAGGCCAACGTTGTAGCCGAACGGAAGTCCTTCATTTGGCTCGATTTTCTCGCGGCCGGCTTCGAAAGACTCCGCCCTCTCAATAAGCCCGCTATATGGGCAGTCGATTTTCTCAAAATACTGCTTCGGCGTCAGGCCTGCCCGTTCGCGCAGGGCGCCGAACCTCTGCCAGATGGCGCAGACGCGCTCTATGTCCGGCCGCTGCCGCGCTTCTTTTTCAGCCGCCTCCCGCTGCCGCTCCGCCTTGGCGGCGGCCTTCAGCTCCTTCTGCTTGCCAATCAAATTTGGACACACGTCTTTGCAGCTTTGCAGCGAGCCGCACTTCGCACAGCAGCCATACTCACACCCGCAGTCCGACCAGCGGCTCTTGACCTTCGCCTTAATGGCATGGGCGACCTGCGCATCCTTGTGCGAGCACGCCACCCCATCGGGGCATTTAACCTTCCCGACAATGATTTTGTTTACGAGCTTAGTCACAGCCTCCACCGTGCCCGCGTAAAGATATTTCAGGCCACTGTCGCCCTGAGCCTGACCGCGGTACGCATCAACTACCTGACGCTGCACGTCCACCGGAAGACGGGCGAGAGTATAGGCCGCATCCTCGCTCAAACTCTTACTCTGGGGGCCGTCCCAGTAGGCCTTCCGGATGTCCGGAGCCAAGCCCTTCCGGATAACGTCCAGCCGCGCCAGCTTGCTCTTGCTGATCTTACAGGCCTCGGCCACATGATCCCGCATCCGGCCGGGGAACTCGTAGCCTTCCTCCTTCAGCTGGTACAACAGCTCCCGCACCTTCTCCACCTGCTGGGAGATCTCCGGGGAACTCAGCGCGCGGGTACTGCTGTTGGCGTAGATCAGGCGCAGCTCCCGCAGCGCCGGGGACGCATCACCCTTTTCGCGAATACAGGGTACCTCGCGGAGATCTGTCCGCCCATCCTCCACCAGCTTGCGGATGGCCGCCACGCGGCGGTGGCCAGAGACGATCACCGCGTGACCGTTCTCGCCGTCCCGCACCCGGATGGGCTGCTGGAGGCCGATGGTAGCGATGTTGTCCGCCAGACCGTCCAAGTCGCGGAGCTCGTAGAAGTTTCCAGGGTCGCTGTCCAGCAGATCCATGTCTATGTACTCAATCTGCTCCCGCCCTGTGCCCGACTCGGACACCGGCTGCGCCAGCGTCTTGGCAAACTCGCCCATGTCAAACTTCGCCACGGTCTGCACCTCCCTCCATCAGATACTCCCAAACCCATGTGCGGTAGTCGGCTGCCGCCGCGCTGCGGGGGCTGTAGTCCATGACCGGCTGCCGGGAGAACGTACTCTCTGGCACCTTCTCCGTCCTCCGAATCACCGACGTGAACACCGGCAGGCTCAGACTACGCAGCAGCGCCTCGCCCTGCCGCACCACTTCACTGTTGTGCCACTGGCAGATCAGGACGCCGGCCACTCTGATTGCAGGGTTAGCGGCCCGCATGCTATCGATCTGTGCCGCCATATCGTTGACGCCCCAGACGGAGAAGCCATCCACCACCATGGGAACGACCACCTCGTCCGCCGCCATCAGCGCCGCACAGCTCGCCGCCGTGAAGCCGGGAGGGCAGTCGAAGATCATGTAGTCCATGCCGTCGGATGCCCCCGCGTCACGGAAGTCCCGCAGAGAATTGATGCTGTGGATGCTGCTTTTCAGCGCCCGCACGTCCAGCCCGTACAGGGCGCTGGATGCCGGCAGCAGCTGTACAAGGCCACCGGCGTCCACGGGGATGGTGCTGTCGCTCCACACGGGCTCCGTCTGCCCCTCCAGCACGTCCGCCACCGTGGCGGTGTTGTCCGGGTCGAGATCCGGGAAGTAGAACCGCGTCAGGCTCATTTGCCCGTCGCAGTCCACCAACACCATCCGCCTGCCGGCGCGCCGCAGGGCGTCCGCCAGGTTGATGGCCGTGACCGTTTTCCCCACGCCGCCCTTCAAGTTCATGATCGCTATGGTTTTCATGTTGCTCGTACCTCACTTTTTCGTTTTTCTGCACGGGATGCATTCCCGATACCTATACCGCCCTGTGCTGCGTTCCACCACCGCAAAGCGGCCCTCCGGATGCACCCAGACCACCGGCACCACGACGCTGGGCGCCCGCAGCTCCGTGTCCTTGGCGTATCGCAGCACAAAGGGAACGTATGTAACCTTGTCGCCTGTCTGCATAGGCCCTCCTCTCAGAACGGCACATCGCCGTCGTCTTTGATTTCGTGGAAGCTGACCTGCGCCGGAAGCGGCGCCGCCTTGTCCACCGGCTTCGGCATGGGGCGGAAGCTCTGGATGCGGCCCTGAAACTGCATCACCTTGTACCAGCCAGCCTGTCCGTCCTTGTTTTTGTCGCACTTCAGGACGCGCGCCCCGGAGCGGTCCTCCGGATCCTCCAGATACAGCAGGAAGATGGCGTCCGCGTCCATGGTGATCTGTCGACTCTCCCGAAGGTCGTACATGGTGGGCGCCTCGGGTTTCTTCCGCCCGGCGTCCGGCGTCAGCTGGGACAGCACCACCGCCGTGATGCCGTGCTCGTGGCTCATCCGCTGCAAGCCGCGGCTGATGGAGCTGACCTCCTCGGGACGGCTCCAGCCCTTCCGCCCGTCCGCCTCGATGAGCTGCAGGTAGTCGATGAACACCACGTCGTAGTGCCGGGACAACGTTACGGACTGGATGTCCGCCACGGTGAAGCCGCTGCACTGCATGATCTGCAGGCCCGTCCTACTCAGACTGGACGCCGCGTAAGCCAGTTCCTCCCACTCCTTTTCGCCCAGTTTGTTTTGCTTGATGTCGCTCAGGTCGATCATGGCCCTGGCGGACATGATGCGGTCGGCCAGTTTGGCTTTGTCCGTCTCAAAGGAGAAAAAGCCCACCCGGTACCGCTCCGCCATCTTCATGGCCATGCCCAGCGCCAGACACGTCTTTCCGGCGCTGGGGTATCCGCCGATGACGCAGTAGTCGCCTCGGGTGGTGTATACCCGCTCGTCGATGAAGTCATAGCCCCAGCGGATGTACTCCGGCTTCTCCGTCTCCCCATGTCGGGCGGAGAAGTTCTCCCACATCTGAGTCATATCCCAGACCTCCACGCCGGACTTCAGGCTCATGGCGGCGTTGGCCTTCTCCATCAGCTTTTCCGCCGCCGGAAGATCTTCCGTCTCCGCCAGCGCCGCGCCGATGCTCCGCAGCCGCCACACGATGCTCTCCCGCTTGAGGATCTCCACGTAAGAGCCCACATTGGCGCTGGTGGGCGTCACGTCCATCAGCTGCACCAACAGCTCGCCGTAGTCCTGCCCGGCGCGCTCCTTCAGCGCCGCGCCCACCGTCACGGGGTCGACCGGCTGTGCCTCCTGAAACAGCTGCCGGATGCAGCCGTACACCGTGCGGTAGGCCGACGACACGAACATCGTCTCCGACGTATCCGCCAGCACATCGGCAATGCAGTCCGCGTCGATCAGCATCGCGCCCAGCACGGCGGCCTGCGCCGTCGCCAGCCTCTGGGACTGGATGGGGGCGTCAATCGTCATATCTCGTAGTCACCCTTCCTCTCCTGCACACGGGTGGATGCCGGCACGGAAGGGGAGGGCGCGTCCAGCTCGTCGGCGTCCTTCCACCTCTGCCCGTTCAAGAACGTGGCCACGTGGGGGATGCCAATGCCGCGCTGCCACTCCTCCGTGGCCAGCAGCTTCTCCAGCGCCCGCCCGATCCGGGCGATCAGCGCGTCGTCCGGCTTCAGTTTGTCCCAGGCGTCCATGGCCCGCTGCTTGTTCCGCCGCCCCTTGGCCGGATAGTAGTTCCACATCCCCGCGAAGCGCTCCGGCTTCCAGTCCGGCTGCTCCCGCGGCACACCCTTGTGCACACGTTTTTGCACACCTTCCCCCAATGGGGGTATGGGGGTTATATTATAATTATCTGTTCTTATATTGTGGGGGGTCGACTTTTTTGCAGACACCCCCCCGACTTTTTTGCCGAGAGGGGTCTCGGCATTTTTGCCGACACCCCTTGTGCAAACACCGGCAAAAATCCGGCGCTCGCTTCCGGTGGCCGTAGGCACCATCTCCACCGTCAGATAGCCCGCATCCCGGAGTTTTCGCACCAGCCGCGTCACCGTGTCCGCCGACCATCCGTACAGCTCGGCGAAGTAGTCGTTCTTCGCCCAGCAGAAGCCCTTGCGGTCGCACAGCGCGGAGATCTCGCCGTACAGCAGCTTCGCGTTGGCGGGGAGGCGGTCGTCGTACCGCACGGGAGCGGGGATGACGCCCCAATAGGCGGGCTGTTCAATTTTTTTGCTCATGGCAGTCCTGACCCCCTTGTAAAAGCCTCCCGGCTCTGGTATAATTATCTTGCTCGTGAGAAGCGCATGCGCTTCGACTCACTGAACCGCTTTCTGGCTCCACCCAGAGGGCGGTTCTTTTTTTGCGCCTTGCCGCAGCCGTCCACCCAGCGGACGACGGCCGCCGCACCGGCTGCCGCGCAGATGTACTGCACCGCCATTGCCCAGCTATCCACAGATCACACCTCCCTCCGGCGTATCCAGCGGCATGAATCGGATATCGGTGTAGTATTTCTTCCAGCGGGCGGGATCCTCGATGCCGCCGCCGCTCCGGTAAAACCACAACTTCCGGGCGTCCGGCTCCCGAGGGTCCGTCGCGAAGTACCCCACGCGGTAGGTGGCCTCCCGGAAGCTCAGAGAGCCAAGCCGCACCACCACCACCATTTCACCCGACTTGAGGTACATGCCCGGGTACTTCAGGTCCAGGCAATACCATGTTGTCACGCTCGTCACCTCCCAATCAGTCGTGCGCCTCGTACTCGTCCAAAAACTCCGCGTAGCAGCTCGGGCAGAAGTAGCCGACCACCTTCGCGGTACCGCTGCCTTCTCGGTGGAGAATGCACTCGCACGCACGCTTTAAGCGCTTCTGCCCACACTTCATACAGCGGCAGATGTACCGCTCGTCCATGTAGACGAGGTCGCGATGCCAACCGTAAAATCCCATAGTCAGCACGCCTTCGCCCACGCGGCGAACAGTTCGTCCTTGGGGATGCGCGCCGCCTTGGCGATGGCCGCGATCTCCTTGCCGGAGCAACTGGGCAGGTCCTTGATCCGGGCATAGATGGTGCTGCGGCTCATGCCCGCCGCCCGCGCCATACCGTCCAGGCCGCCGTGCAGGGCGTAGGCCTGCGCCTTGATGCGGACCGCCATGTCCTTGGCGGCGTCTGTTTTCGCGCTCAAAATCGTCCGGGGCATCACTGCACCTCCTCTGCGTACTGCAAAGCCAACGCGGCCTGCACGATATCCCCCAGCTCGCAGGTGATCTCCTCAAAGAGCGCCCGCTCGCCGTCGCTGATGACGCCGTCCTCGGCGATCTCCATCAGCTGGTCGCTGCGGTGCGCCTCCGCAAAGCGCATCACCCGCCGCACCAGCTTGATCACCGCCACCGGCAGCGGCTCCGGCCGCGCCTCCTGCACGCAATCCGGCAGCAGCGCCGTCTTGAGCTGCAGGTGCTGCAAGCCTAAATATTGCACGTTGTACACCGCGCACATCCGCGCCACGATGTCGTCGCCCGGCAGCCGCTCCCCGGACTCGTAGGCGCGGATGCTGGTGTCGCTGACCGCCAGCCGCTCCGCCGCGGCCTCCTGCGTCAGACCCGCCGCTTTCCGGGCGGTCTGGTAGATGTTTCCGCCGTCCCTTGCCATGGACAACTCCTCCTTTCTCCGCTATGCTGACCTTAGTGGGCAGCGTCGCTCATCAGCTCCTGTTCCGTGCACTGCAAGATGGCGCACAGCATGGCGCGGTGCTTCTTGCAGGGCGTACCCTTGCCGCGCTCCCAGATGCTGATCACCGACCGGTCTACATTCAGCTTGTCCGCCAGCTGGGCCTGCGTCAGACCCATTTTCTCGCGGTATTCTTTGACTCTCATCGTCTCACCTCCCCTATCTGTGAAAATTCACCTTGCATGGCAGGGAAAAGGGTGGTATGATGGTTTTGCTGGAAACTACATACGCACCCTTTTTCTGCTCCGGCTGGCACGGAGACCGCCTCTCTGTACCGCCGTTGTCCACCGTTTCCGGTTGGTACGCTTGCATGATATCAAGATATTTCTTGATTGTCAACACAAAATCATGATTTTTCTTGATTTTGTGAAGTTTAACAAAATCTCGGGAGCCGCTTTATGTACGATACACAGGAAATCGCTTTGCGCATTAAGCAGCGCACGAAGCAAGTGAAAATCCCAATGAAAGTGCTGCTGCCCGACTGCGGCCTTAATATCAACGCGATTTCCGATCTTGCCAACGGAAGGGCCATGTCTTGCGTGTCCCTCGCTCTGATTGCCGACCGGCTGGACTGCTCCGTGGATTACCTCCTGGGCCGCACGGACAACCCCGCCGTCAACCGATAGGGGGGGTGTCCGAATTGAACGCCTGCAAAGAACGCCGCACCTTGGAGAAGATCTCCGCGGCCGGCAGCACCGCCACGAAAGACGACGCCTTCGGCAAGAACGACGAGGAGCTGCTGCGCGCCATGCTGCAACAGGACTACGTCTCCCTGGATCCCGTGTACCACCAGCGGCTGATGCTGCGCCCGCAGGGCTACGCCCGGCTGCGAGAGCTGAAGCATAACCGCGGGGAGTTCGTCCGCTGGGCACTCACCACGGCTATTTCGGCGGCGGCTCTGATCGTTTCTATTGTCGCGATAGCTCGGTAGGCGTTAGATCCCGACGACCAGACGAATACCTGCCGTCAGCGCGAGGACGCCTGTGAACGCCGCGCTGATGCCGAACGCATAGCAGGCGAAACAGCAGTCGCGATCCTCGCAACGCTGTTCCGCTTTCCACGCCAGATAGCCCAGCAGCAGCGTCAGCGCCAAAAGTACCACCAGTGCAATAAGCCACTTCAAGAGACCCACGCTTTCACCCCCTTTCACCCCGTGAAAGTTCACCTTCGCCCCCGGAAAAAGGGTGGTATGATAGTCATGTCAGCAACTTCACACGCACCCATTTCTCCGTAAAGAGGGAGGACATAATGCGCAAGCAAACCCATCCGACGCGCATCTCAGTGATCCGGCGCACCTTCCGGCGTCGCCGTTCCTCTCGGGGGATGGTATAAGCATAAATGAGTAATTACGCATTGTCAAGCGATTTTGAGTAATTACCTATTATTCGTAATTTTGCATAATTGCCATATAGTATGAGGTCACCATGGAACGAGAACTTTTTGTGCAGAATATCAAAGAGCGCTGCCGCGCAAAAGGAGTCAAGCCCACCGTGGCCTGTCGTGAAGCCGGCGTCGGCACCAGCTTTATCACGGACATAAACAAGGGACAAACGCCCTCCGTGGCCAAGGTGCAGTTGCTGGCGCAGTACCTCGGCTGCACCGTCTCCGACCTGCTGGGGGAGAAGGAGACGCCGCAGGATCCGGTGCGGCAGGAGTTTATGCGCCTGCTGGACAGCATGACCGCCGAGCAGCGGAACGAACTGTTTGCCTTCATGCTCCGCCTGAGACGGGAGCGGGAAAAATAAAACGGTGCCCGAATCGGGCACCGTTTCTCAGAGGATCTCGCCGCTAATGATTTTCAGTGCGGCCGCCAAGGCCTCGGCCTGCGCCGCTTCGTCCAGACTGTCGAACAACGCCAACAAGTCCTCCTCCCACTCATTCATGTCGCGCCCCCTTCAAAATAGTACCTTTATTGTACCACTTCGACAAAATATGTCCAGTAAAATGCAAATTTTTTGCAAAAAATATATGTAAGCGGCAGATTTGCCGCGGAAAGAGGTCAAAAATGAAGAAGATTTCAGTGTTCCTGATGGCCGTCGTTTTGGCACTGTCCATCTGCGCCTGCGGCAGCACGCCCGCCAACAATGGCGGCGAGCAGACGAAAGAACCTGCCTCTCCTCCCGACCTAACCGGCGAGTGGAAGCAGGTCAACAGCAACTCTGAAGATACCTGGCAGGCGGCCACGATCTCCGGCAGCGAGATCATCATCAACTGGGTTTCCGATAACGGCGACACCAAGAGCCTGTACTGGGCGGGAACATTCGTCGCCCCCACCACGACCGATGAGCCTTACTCCTGGGATTCTCAGAACGACAAGGATCAGACGTCCCTCGCACTTCTGGCCAGCGGCGACGACACGAAGACGTTCACCTATTCTGATGGCCAGCTGAGCTACGAGGCCGGCGCTCTCGGCACCACTATGACCATCCGCATGGAAAAGGTTGGCTAAATAGACAGGGGCGGTGTCCGAATTGGACACCGCCCTTCTTGATGATGGGGGGGGGGGATGTTATGAAGTGCAAGAATAAGGGCTGCGGCCGCGAGATAGACGCCGACTCAGTCTACTGCAAATGGTGCGGCACCCGGCAGGTTCGGGAGCAGCGCAGCAAGAGCACTGCCCACACGCCCACCGCCCGGAAGCTTCCCAGCGGCTCGTGGGCCTGCCGCGTCCGCGTCAACGGGCAGGACGTGTCCATTACCCGCGAGACCAAGGAGGAGGCCATTGCTGAGGCCATGGCCATCAAGCACGGCCTGAAAGCACCCGAAAAAAACCGCACCTCCATGACGCTGGCGGAAGCATACGAAAGCTACATCAAGTCCCGCGACGGTATCCTATCCCCTTCCACCGTGGCCGGATACATGCGCCTGCGGCGAAACACCTTCCAGCGGCTCATGCCGATGAAGCTGGGGAATATCACCTCCGAGCAGATTCAGCGGGAGATCTCCGCAATGGCCAAGGGCGGGAAGGCCCCGAAGTACATCGCCAACGCCGAAGGTCTGCTGTCCTCCGTCCTTAAACAGTTTAATCCGGGCGCCAGTTACGACCTGCACCTACCGCCCAAGCGCAAGCCGGATCTGCAGAAGCTGGAGGACGGGGACATCGCCGGCGTTCTGGCAGCGTTCCGGGGCGATCCCGTGGAGCTGCCGGTGTTGATGGCGCTATGGATGGGGATGCGCATGTCGGAGATCCTCGGCGCAGAGTTCGGCGACATCGATGGCGGTCGGCTGCACATCCGCCGCGCCGTTGTTATCGATGCGGACAATAACAGCGTGGTGAAGGACTCTGCCAAGACCTACGCCGGAGACCGGTGGGTCGATATTCCGCTCTACATCATGGCTCTCATCCGCGCCGACGGCAGGGACTCCGGGAGGATCGTCACCTTTACCGGCGCAGCCATCTACAAGCGCTTTGTGCGGGGAATGGAGCGAGCGGGGCTGCCGCGCTGCCGTTTCCATGACCTTCGTCACGCCAACGCCGCCATCATGGTGCGGCTCGGCGTCGATTCCAGGTATGCGCAAGAGCGCAACGGCTGGGCGTCTGACCGGATGTACAAGCAGGTCTACTCTTACACCATGGACGATCAGATGGCCGCGATCAGTCGGCAGATGGACGACTATTTTGACAACAAAATGTCAACAGAAATTCAAGAAGCCAAGAAGCAACAACGCGTATAAGCTTCCTTCCAAGGGGTTCGACTCCCCTCAGCTCCACCAAAATGGAAAACCGCCTGATCGCAACGATCAGGCGGTTTTTTATTTATTCACAAGGCTTTGCGGCTCGCCGTGCGTCCAAGTCAGCGCAAAAACCGTCCAGCCTTGCGGACGGTTTTACGCTCGGCAAAAACAACTTTTGGCAACGAAATGGCAACGGTTTATGCCTGTGGCCGCTGATATGCTTCGGTCGCCTGCGCCAGCAGCAGGCGGAGATAGTCTGGACAGCTCCTCACGCCGCGCTCCCAGTCCTCCAGTGTGCGGGTGGGGATGCAGTAGCGCATAGCAAAGGCCGCCTGGGATAGTCCGGTGTGCTGCCGGATGTCGCGGATCGTCAGGTGGGCGGCGTCCCAGAGACGCGCCAGCGTATCGATGCGGTCTGCGGGGATGGCCGCGTCCGGCGCATCGCCCCAGACGGAGGACAGCGACCAGTCGGAGACAAAAGCGTCTCGGTCGGCGGCGGCGAGTGCTGCGGCGAAAAGGGTGCAAAACAGTTTGTCTGTCATGTTTAATATCCTTTCGTAGGTGAAAATGTGAAAAAGGAAAAGCACCGGTCACCGGTGCTCTTCCCGCGGGTGAAGGACTTGTCCTTCTCACCTTTTCAATCCACGGATGCAAGCGCCTCCTGCATCCGACGAGAATAGGTTACCACGCTGCGCGGGAAATGTCAAGCGCCGTCATGACTGCGTCCCACCCGCCAGATATATGGCGTTCTCACGTTCTGTCTGCTCGTAGTCCGCCATCGCGTCCGCGATCATGTCCGCGATCTGCTGCTGGGACTTGTAGCGGGTGGTGATGCCAACCTTAATGACGTCAGCGTCGTGGTAGACCGTCCATTCCTCGCGGTCCCAGTGGTACTTGCACCAGACGTCGCCGGTGGACTTGTCGTAGAAAATCTCCACATACTCCCCCGTGCGGGAGCCGAGGCCCTTGGTGGAATTGGAGGCGTTGGCCAATGTCTCCATGTTGATTTTTCTGCCGTAGGTCTTGATCTCCATGTTTTTCATGACAACTCCTCCTTCAGTCCCAAAGGTGGGATTCGCAGTGTGTCGCCCAGTCGCTGTTCATGGCGGCGATGGCCTGTTCGTAGTTTTCGCCGTTGATGATGGCGTCCAGCGCCTTCTTGCCAGCTGCGGATTTTGCGTCGTTTTCGGACGCCGCGAACTCCTGCGCGTCCAAATACGCCTTGGCGCAGGGGTACTGGGCGTACATGGCATCCATGTCATACTTCGGCTTGGGACGGACGCCCACGCCGCCGCCGTTCTCGCTGTCAAAACTGGCGTCAAATTCCAGTTTCCAATTTACCAGATCGGCACGGGCGGCTTCGATCTCCCGCAGGCCGGGAATGGCGGCGATTTTCTTCTGCCGCTCCTGCTCTGCGCGGATACCGGCTTCGCGCTGCTCCAGCAGAGTGGCCACGATCTCCGGCTTTGCGGCTTTGATGGCGGCAAGAGCCGCTTTGTCGGCGCGGTACACAACCAGATTTCCGGTGGGCTGGCCGTGTTCGTCGAGTTTCAGGGAAATCCTGTACCGCAGAATCAGTTCCTGTGCGTTCATGTTCTGTTCCTCCTGTTCAAAAATTTTTATGGGGTGGGGCTGATGCGCTCAAACCCTCCAGAAGCGTTGTTGTTGCTATCAGCGGGCCAGCTCTGCCGCCGTAGCGGCCACGCGATCCTCGGCGGCGCGGATGCTGTCCGCCTTGCTGTAGGTGTGGGCCACCGGGTCGTCCCGGTAATCGTGGGCGGCGAAGGCGTCCGCTGCGGCCTTGTTGTCAAACCATGCCTCCCGGCGGAAGCTGGATCCCCATACTGCGTAGGTGACGGAATAAAAAGTCTTCTTCATGATATTTCCCTTTCTGCCGCTGTGCGGCTGCAATGTTTCTTGATCTGTCTATATACTACCACGCAATGCGTGGTATGTCAAGAGAAAATCGTAATTTTAATCAAAAATATATCCCGCACCGAAACGGTGCGGGATATATTTTGACTTACTCCCCCAACAGCTTGCCCCAGGTTCCACGGCCTGCGATGCCATCCGCGCCGAGGCCGTACCGAGTCTGGAACTTCTTCAAAGCGGACTCCGTTCCTGTACCAAAGTCGCCGTCCGCACCGGACGCACCGCAGGAGAAACCGTAGGCGATCAGCGCCGCCTGCAAGGTCTTGACATCTGCGCCATCCATGCCGCGACGCAGCACGCGCACAGCCACAGAAACCGTTTCGGCAGGTGCAGGTGACGGGGCTGGCTCCGCATCATCCCTCGCCACAAACGGCACGTCCAGCGCCGCGCAGAGGCCCTTGGCGATGATCTCGCCGATCAGGGTGGTGTTGTCGATGATCCACTGCGCGATGCGGGGAACATCGTGGAAGTCCGTCTCGATATACACCGTCGTGGCGACAGGGTGCTTCACCTCGTACAGTGCGGGATACGCCCGGATGACATCCGGCGCACCCGGCGTCACAGGCCCCAGCACATCCAACACCGCCTGACACGCCTTGTACCCGGCGCTGTTCCGGTCGCCGCTGTAACAGAACAGATGCGTACCGCTGGCCTTGCCGTTGCAGGCGTTGGAATGGATGGGGACGTGCAGGTCGGCCTTGAACCAGTTGGATTCGGCCACGCGGTTTGCCATAGTGTCGTACTGCCCCAACATCACCTCCACGCCGGAGCGCTCCAGAGCGGCCTTGCAAGCCTCTGCGATGCGCCCGCACTGGATGGCCTCGGTAGTGTCGCCCACCGCATAGCTGTTGCTTCGCTGGTCGCTGGGGGACAGATACACTCTCTTAGCCATTGTTGCCAGCCTCCTTGTGGTACTGTGCCGTGCTGATGCACAGCACCGCGCCGAGGAACGTGTCCACGGCGGTGATGGTGGTCACCACTTCGTCAGCATAGGGCCACGCCCACACCGCCGCCAGCGCCGCGTACAGCGTGGCCACGGCGGGCATAACGATGATGACCAGCCATTTCAGGATGTCGTATACCTTGTTGTTCAGCTTCATAACAAATTCCTTTCCGGCGCGTCTGCGCCTGTTCCATTTTTGCCTCACCGAATGGGCAGCTTCCGCACTTCTTCCATGACGCGCCGTGCGCTGCCGTTGCCGCCCATCTCCTCATACGGTTCATAGAGATACACCTGCAAATTTTCGTACTCGTCCTGTGTGACGTAGCCCCGCTCGATGTACACCATGCCGAGGTGAATGATGCGGTCGTGGGCCAGTCCCACCAGCATCTTCCGATCTGCCTCGTCGGCCTTACTGCGCTTGGCTGTCAGCTCCATCCGCTTGAGGATCACCTTACTCACCACGCCCCACAGGGCAGTGGAGGTCAGCAGCGCCACGATCAGCGGCACGCCGACATTCGTCCATGATTCCATCCGGTCACCTCCTACAACTCGGCGCTGAACACGATCTGTGCCCCTTGCCGCATGAACAGGGCGTAGGTCTCACCCGCCGTCAGGCCGCTGGACGTAAAGATCAGGCTCCGCACGCTGCAAGCCCCGCCGGTCTGCATCGCCCATCCGCCTGTGACCCTGGTGACGTCCTTCGGACTGTCGGAGGTCTTTCCCGCCTTGAACAGCGCGGCGCCGCCGGTGGGGACGGTAGGCGTGGGCGATATGCGCATGGGCACGGCCAGTGGGATGGGTACCCACAGGTCGACGGTGTTGTTGGCGTAGCCGATGGCCACGCCGTTGCCGGAGGTGTCATAGGGCGCGGCGAGGACTTGCAGATAGCGCATGCACTTGGTCAGCTCCTCGCCGTAGTCGGGGATTTCGTTGAGAACCCACACGCCGTCCTCCTGATGTGCCAGCGTCTGCTGGGGGCCAAGCTCCAGTTTGACGGCTACGAGCTTTTTCCCATCCGCCGTGACTGTGACCGTCTTGCTTGCGCTGTCGTAGGCCGGCACCACATCGCCCACTCCGGCCTGCGTCAGGGCAGATGCCGTCACCGTGCCGACCGGCGCGGTCTCCAACACCTGCTGCATGGTTCCGTTCAGCGTGATGCCGTCCGTGTTGATCGTCACGCTGCCGCTCACCAGCTTCCAGCGATCCAAAAAATACCCTGCGCTGCTGATAGTGCCGCTGACGTCCCGCTGGTTCACCGGATTGCCGAAATACCAGTTGTCCAGCAGGTTCCGGTTGCAGGGCTGCACTTTGGCAGCGATGACGCTGCCGCTGATGGCGATACCATCGCCAGCCGTATACGGTGCAGGAGCGCCGATGTTCGCCCGTGCCTGCTCCTTCTGTTCCTCCGTCAGGGTTTGCTGGGCGTTGTACTTGACAGCGCCCTCGACCGATACCGCAGCGCTATCCGCGCTATTCTTGGCGGCCGCTGCGTAATCCTTAGCCTGATCTGCTGCGGCCTTCGCGCCTGCGATGTCGGCAGCAAGGATGTTGTAGTAGTCGCTGGAGATGATCTGCGCATCTGGGAGCACGCAGGGCGCCACCTCGACAATGAAGCGGAATGTGGCCAGCCGCTCAGCCGCTGCCCCTGAACTGCTGCCAAAAATATCGATCTCTGCAAATACGTCCCCCGCCACAGCCAGAATCTGGGCGGCCACCGGGGCCGTTACAATGCTGCCAGCGTAGGAGACCTTGTTGCCGCCCTCCGTCGCGTCATACAGGCCGCCAGTGCCGTCCGGTTTCCTAAAGCGGACCATGATGGCCGCCCCCGCCGGAATACTGTAAGGCTGCGCACCGTTCCACAGCGTGGCCACGATCGTCCGAGAATTGGTGTCGCCCTGCACCATGTGCAGCGTGGGCGGCACGCCGTTCAAAGTCATACTTAGCTGCACGGCCTGCTTGACTGTCAAACTATTCGCCATAACAGCACCTCCTTAAAAGTTGTTGACGGTGGACACCCGTGAAATATCTCCGGTGCCCCCGGTTTTCGTGGCGCTGCCCGCACCGTCAAAGTTGAAGGCGCAGTACCAGTCGTTGGAAGCGCATTGGTAGCTGCCTGACTGCCCCGCGGGGATAAAGCACCCCGCCTGATTCCCGCTGCCGCCCGTGCAGTACACGACGTACCCGATGACCTTCTGCGTTGGGAATGTGACAGTCTTTCCGTCCTGTTTGTAATTGGATGCGTCGACAGATCCACCTACGGACAGATCCTTTTCGATCTCGCCGTACTGCGCGCCGATCGTGTTGGCCGCGGCGCGGCCAAATCCCACCGAGAACACGATGTTCTCGGTGTCCGCGCCAGTGATGTTGTTGTGGTAGACACGATAGATCTTCAAGAGGCTGTTCCCGTCGGCGGGGTCGATGCGCAGGCGCCACCGCGTGGTGAAGTTTACCGTTCGCGCCCCGCTGATGATCTGCTGGATCTGCACGGTATCGGTGATGCTGATCGTACCATCGCCATTGACATCCAGCTTTTCATAGTCGGCCAGCGTTGGCGTGACAGCCTTGATGTTGATCTGGTTGATTCGGTCAAGATCCGCCTGCGAGTAGTTGGAGTTCTTATAAGTCGCGCCGGTGGCGCTGGTGTCGATGGTGCCGCCGTCCAGGTTGATCAGGAAATTTCCCTGTTCGCTGGAGATCGTACCGGCCACCAGATTCGCAGCCGTAACCATCCACGCTTGAATCCCTCCAGTAAACGTCGCACCCATTTTGAATGGGCCATTGTACCCCTTCTCGCTTGCTGCCCAGCCTTTGTAATTGAATCGCCAGACCTCCTTGGCTTTGATGGGATCTGAGTTATCAGCAATGTAGAGCTCGTCCGGCTCTCCATCACCGTTCGCATCCAAAAGCCTGACGGAGCCGCCATTTGCCCCCAGGAGCGCGGCTGCCAGACCAGATGAAATCTGCTCCACCAGCGAGACGGACGGCTTGGCGTCGATTTCCCTTTGCTGCCCGGCGATGGTAGATGCGATGTTGGCCTTGACACTGCCAAGAGCTACGCTGTCGTAGCGTTCCAGCAGGCAATCCCACACGATCCGGTTCACCCGCGCCTTGGCATCCACGCCCAGACGGTGGAAGTAGACGCCTACGGTATCGCCCAGATAGATCTGCTCCAGGAACGCCACATCTTCATACCCGGAGGACTGCGCCAGTAGTGTCAGCTTCACATCCCAGCTCACCGCGGGAACGCCGAGGCGGTTCTGCTTGATGTAGGATGTAGCTGCGGCCTGCAGCTGCGCTTGCGTGGGCCGCTGCTCGAAGCTGGAGGATAGATCCAGCGGCATGAGGCGGACGTAGCCGTAGTCGCCCTCTGCGTACACTGGCGCGGCCGTGACCGTGACATCGTTTCCGCGCCAGTAAGGCACCACGCCCGTGTAGCAGTTGGCGCAGTTGGCATCCTGCGTCAGATCGGTGAGGTTCTTTCCGTACCGGACCGATACGCCCCGGTCCGCTCCGCGGCGCGTCAGCAGCCGCACCATCCACTCGTCAAACTCGTACTCGCCGCCGTATACGTCCAGCAGGCTGCCACGCTGACCGCCCAGCAGGCCCCATGCGCTGGTGGGCACCATGACGCTTAAGGTAGCCACGGTGGTCTTATCGGTGCCCAAGGTGAACGGCATTCCTGCCGGCAGCGCGTGGCTCTTGATGCCCGCCACAGCGGATGGTGCATCCGCTGCCGTGAATGGAGACACCACATAGCCGCCGAGGTCATAGGCGATGTGCCGCGCATAGATGGCCGCTGTGCCGTTCATGCCGGGCACGATGCGATATACCCTAAAAGGCTGCAGCTTGCCGTCTGGGCCAACGGTAGCCCGGAGAATGGCGCGCAGCGCGATCTCTCCATAGTGGATTCCCTCTACCGGATAGTGCAGCTCCAGTTCGTACTGGCCGTTCAGCTCCTGCGTCACCTTGCAGGACATAGCGTCCGCGAGGACGCCCAGCCCATTGTCAACGCCTGCCGGAAAGCTTGTGCGGTCAGCGTCATACAGAATCGGTTTCATAGTGTCCACCACCTCGGGATGATCTCCACGCTTGTAATGTCGCCCGTCCAGCGGACGACGCTTTCCCCGGCCGGCAGCGCGGGAAACTCCGGCGCGGAGATAGTATTGTTCAGGTTAAAGGCCCCGTAGGAGGCGTTTTGCGTGTCCGAATCGATCACAACAGCGCCGCGAGGCATGCTGCTGATGCTGACAGTGACATCGCCTATTGTCAGGGCCCCGGCCCCGGTTCCGGTGACAGTGATTGTCGGCAGAGCCGTGAACGCGGTGGGGTTTCGCAAAACCTCCCCCTGCACGGCCTGCACCGGCACATCTCCAATGCGGAGGAACCTTTGCGGCTGACAGTTGAACTCGATCGTCGCGCGGCCAAACCGGTGCATGACGCTCTCCACGTCCAGCGGCCCGGCAAAATAGGCCCTGCGGTAGGCTTCTACGTCGTAGCTGTCCTCCAGTTTCTGGTACCCACGCGGGCCACAGAGCCAATCAGCCACCGCGCGCATAGCGCGGGGGAGCCGCATCCGCTCCGCGCTGATGTAGATGCTGTACGCCTGCACATAATTCTGGTAGGCGTCCTGGAGAAACAGCAGGTCGCCGTTTCGTCCGGGGACGGCCTGCGTATCCAGCTTGCGCCCGGCCAGCTCCACGCTGGGGTAGCGCTCCACCACGACGTGGACGTCGTCGGAAGATCTTCCGGCCCAGAAAATCATGCAAACACCGCCTCTCTGCGTTCCACCGCGTGCTGCAGCTTATACATGACAGCATCCGCCAGTGCGTTGACATCCTGCCCCTCCGCGCCGTAGACGTTCAGCACTACGCCGCCCATGTTAGTGGTCGTGCCGCCGCCCATGGGCAGTGCCGACAGCGCGGACAGCTCTTCGCCCATGTCGCGCATAGCCTTCGGCATCGCCTTCTCGACGCCTACCGTGATGCCGGGCGGGATGAACTTGCCGACCTCGTCAGCGAAAACCTTAGAAGGGGAATTGATGCCGAACAAACCCTTGACCCAGCCCAGGACATCACTTACCCAGCCCCGAAGCTTGTCGTAAAGCCACGACGCCGCATTGGAGATTCCGTCAAATAGGCCGCGAACCAGCTGCGACCCGACTTCACCAATAGCAGCCATTCCTGACAGGAGACCCTTTACAATGGCACCGATGATCTCCGGCAGCCGCACCACCAGACGGGGCAGCGCCTCCACCAGACCTTGCGCCATGCCGACGGTAAGCTTCCCTGCCGCAAGGATAAGCGTGTCGATATGATTCAGCAGGCCATCGGCCACCGTAATGATGGCATCCACCGCAGCGGGGACCAGCGCTGGCAGATTCTCGCCGATACCGTCAGCAAGTGCGACGATGATCCCGATACCCGCATCTACGATCTGGGGCAGCAGGATGGCAATCTGCTCCACCAGCATGGGGACTACGGCGGAGATCGCCTGCACCGCCGCCGGCAGGGCCTGCACGATGCCGGAGACGAGGCTACCTATCCCCTGTACCAGAGACGGCAGCAGCAGCTCCATCGCAGGCCCCACATAGGGCACCAGTCCGTTTACAAGCTGTGTCATGCCCTCCGCGAAGCGCGGCAGCATGACCTGCAGGCGGGGCAGCAGATTGTCTGCGAAGGTGTTGACGCTGTCAATCACATTCTGCACCAGCTTGTCCAGATCCAGATTCTCGTTACTCATGCCGGTGATAAGGTTACTCCACGCCGACTTCATGGCGTTGGCGCTGCCCTGGATGGTAGTCGACGCCTCCTTTGCCGTCGTTCCCGTGATGCCCATCTCCGTCTGGACTACGTGGATGGCGTCCACAATGTCTGCGTAGCTGGAGAGGTCATATTTGACGCCGGAGATCTTCTCCGCGTCGGCCAGCAGCCGCTCCATCTCCTGTTTCGTGCCGCCATAACCCAGTTTCAGGTTATCCAGCATGGTATAGTTTTGCTTAGCAAAGCCCTGGTAGGCATCCTGGATGCTGGTCATGTCCGTGCCCAGCTTATTGGCGTTGTCGGACATGTCCGTAATAGCCTGGTCGGCCTTCTGAGCTGCCGCGGCCGTGTCGCCGCCCAGAGACTGCAGCAGAGACGCGGAGAAGCTGGTGACGGTCTCCATGTACTGGTTCGCGCTCAGGCCGGCAGTCTTGTAAGCCTCGTTGGCATACTGCTGCACCTGCGCGGAGGACTCCTTGAACAAGGTGTCCACGCCGCCGATCAGCTGCTCCTGCTCGGCAAAGCCCATAATGGACTGCTTGCCGAGATCCACAAGCGCTGCGGTGGCCTCCTTGATAGCCGACGCCATCGCTTTGACGCCGGAAACGATAAAGCCAGAGGCGACGTTGGCCTTCAGGACATCGCCAAAGGACAATGCCTTCTCGCTGCCATCACGCATGTCATCGCCCAGCTCCTCTACGCCGCTGGAGGCGTTGCGCAGCTCGCTCTGCATCTTGTTCAGCGTGGCAGCGGCTTCATTCAGCGCCTGCTGCCACTTTTGGGTCTTTTCGTCGCTCTCACCGTACTTGGCAGCCGCCTTGCCGGTCTGCTCCGCCAGCAGCTTCACGCGCTCACGCTGCACATCGATTTGCTTGGACAGCACGGAGGCGGTCTTGGCATTTCTTTCCTCCGCCGTCGTGGCAGCGGTAAACTGCGAAGCCACCAGCTTCATCTGGCTTTCCAGTGTCTTGGACTGCTGGATGATCTGGTTAATCTGCCGGCGATACTCCGCCTCGCCGTCTACGCCGATCTTGGGGCCAATGTTTACAGCCATAGGCTCACCTCACTCTCATAGCTTCGTCAAATGTCCAGTGTTTCTGTTTTTTCTTGGGGGTAGCCCCGTTATAAATAGCGAGGCAGGCGATCATGTCCAGCATTTCACCGTATCGCGTGACCATGATCTCCTGCCTCCCCATATTCAGCTTTCGCCCGTAAAACAGGAGCCAAGCAAGGTTCAGCTGGACGCCTGCGCCTTGCCGCTTTCTTTTTTTTCAGGCTCTACCTCCACCGTAGGCTTTCTATCTTCCGCCCAGGACGCCAGTGCCGCCTGCTGCAAAGCGTTAAACTCGCTGGGGCGCAGCGAAAACAGCTCGTCAGCAGTCAGAGGGTCAGGCTTATAGCCGGGAACCTCAAAGGAGCGCGCCTGCTCGTATCCTTCACTCAAGGCCACCATAATGGCTGCCGTGTCGCGGGTGACCTGCCCATACTGGCCCTCTAGCACCTCCCCCAGACGGGTGATATCGCCGTCCGGGCACAGGTCGGAGATCTTAGCGGAGGCGCCCACCGTAAAGCGGAAGCCTACTTCTCTGCCATAGATCTGCATAGACGCCTCCTCTTACGCCGCCCCGCCCAGAATCGCCTTGAGGACGGCCTCAGCGGCCGCCTCGGTAGGCTGATCAGTTCCCACCAGCTTCCAGTCGTGGTTGGTGGTATCGTCGCGCATCAGCGTGGCGGTCAGCTCCTGCGTCTGCCAGTCGATGGACTCTTCCTGCGTAGCAGCATCCAGACCGGGCTGCTGGAACCGCGCCTTCGTCAGCACCACGGGCGCGTAGGTCACCACGCCGCCACTCTGGTAGCGGACGACAAAGCCGATGCCCACGTAGGGGATCTCCATGCCGTCGCCGTAGTGGGAGACCTGCACCGCGCCGCCGCTCGCCTGGATCTCGGTGGCCTCGGGCAGGCCGAGGACAAACTTCTCCGCCGCCGTCAGAAGCCCGTCAACGGTCAGCGTGGCGGTGCCGTCTGCGAATACAGCCGCTGCGGTCTCTGCGGAAATGTTGTCGGCGTAGAACGTGTTGTCGTCCGTGGTATTCAGGGACAGAGATACGCTGACGCCACGCGCCAGCAGCATGACGCCGCTGTAGGTGACCGCGCCGCCATCGTTGGAATACTTGGCCACGTAGGGCTTGCTGAAGCCCGTACAGACCTTTCCTGCTGCGCTCATAGCAGCACCTCCTATTTCATGATTTTTTCAATTTCGCGGCTGCACGCCGCGTCCATTGCCGTTTCCGCCGCCCTCTTGGCGGAATTCACGGCTTTGTCCACAAACTTCGTTTTTTTTCGGAACGTAGTGCCGCTATTAACAGATCTGGCGATCAGGACATTGGGCTGGCCGTTGGGATACTTCTCGGTTTTTGTCGAGTTGTATCCGTCAAAGCCGAGCTTGACGTTGACGAAGCCGTCGTCGTCCTTCAAGCGACTGATGCCAAAGCCGTCCAGAAGCCCCGCCTTCTGCGGCAGGGTGACGGTGTCGATAAGACCGCCGTCCTCAGCTCTTCCCGAACCGACAGGGAGAGCCTGTATCGCGCGCCGTACCGAATCAGCCACGACCTCGGCGCCGGCATAGACCGTCTTGCCCACAATGCCATCCTTGGTGGACTGCTGCAGCTTGTTCAGCTGCTTGATGTAGTTGTCGATGCCGGAGAACTCGAACCGCGCCATCAGGCGAACACCTCCCAGTCCCACTCGCAGTGCCAGAAGCCGGTTTCTTCCTCAAACTGGCAGCTGTTCAGGCTCCAGACGATCTCCGCTGCGTCGAAGGCGGCCTCCAGCTCATCCCGCCAGGGGTCAAACTCCTGTTTCGTGAACAGGTCCGTAGAGCCGGTAACCGCTTTCTCGGCGTGGACGCCGCCGGCCTCGAAGTCGTTCGCGCCGTCTTCCTGCCAGACAAGGTATCGGTCGGACTGGATGCGCCCGCCGTGGCTGACTGCATCGGTCACGGCGAGATGCGCCGCGATGATCCGCTGCGCCCACAGGGGCGTCCTGTCGGTGTCCGATTCGGGCACATTTCGTCTTCTACTCATGGGGCACCTCGTACTTCTGCTCGATCCGGACGAGCGTCAAATCCATGGACGGCGGGTAAACATCCTGCAGCTGCTGCACCAGTTCGATGCCGTACTGTGTGCCGTCCTCTGTGACGGCGATGCACTGGGGGTTCACCGACGGGCGCGTTTGCGTCCGGATCACGCGCTCCACCTGCACCTGCGCCTGCTTGCCGCTGTAATACCGCTGCAGGCCGACGCGCCGCTCCGCGTAAAGCAGCGCTTCCACCAGCGTAGGCGTAGGCTTGGGCTGGTATCCAGGCTGGGCGGCATCCGTTATGGTGTAGATCTTGACCACGCCGTCCCGGTAGGGCTGCGTGATCTGCCGGTCTTCAGGGCGAAACGGTAGCTTCCGCATAGCTTTTCACCTGCCTGTCGTTCTGCATGGCCAGCAGCCGGTTCAGATAGTTTGTCTCAAACACATCCAGCGCGTCGCTTAAGCCGTACCGGACGTACTCCTTCAGCAGCGTCAACGGCTCCCCGGAATTTTCATAGTCACCAGCCGCGCCGAGCTTACCGTCAATGTACGCCTCCCCGGAAGCGATGAGGTCAGACACCTTAGCGTCTGTAGCCTCATCGCTCCAGGTGATGTTACAGGCGAGCTTGACGGACGACAGCAGCGCGGCGTTCACCGCGCCCGCCACCGTTAAGACTTGGTGACGGTGACCTTGTAGGTCTTGGTGGTGGTGCCGTCAGCGGCAGTCACAACAACCTGCAGGGTGTTGCTGCCGGTCTTCCACGTGGCGGCGGTGCCGTTGTCGATCTCGGTGCCGTTCACGGTCAGCTTCATGGCAGCCGCAGCGTTGCCGGGCACAGCGGTCACCACATCAGACGCGCTGGTAGTGGTCGCGGTGTAGGTCAGCGTACCGGAGGCGAACGCGGGGGTCAGGGCCAGGTCACCCACAGTCAGAGCGGTCAGCGTGGCATCGGTAGACGCTGCGGGAGGATCTACCTGCGTCACCTTGTAGGTGGCAGGCGTCAGGCCGGAGATATCCAGCACCAGGAAGGCGTTGTTATCCAGAGGCATACCATTGGCGTAGGCCTTGATCAGGTAGACGCGCTCGTCTTCCAGGAAGCGGTAGTGGTCGCTGTACTCGATGCGGCCCTCGGGGGAGGTGCCCGCCATCGCCAGATAGCGATAGGCGATGCCGATGACCGCCTTGCCGCGGGGCAGAGCGTGGGTCTGGATGATGTCCATGGGATAGGGCAGGACGTCGTTCCGGTAGGTACCGTCCGGAGCCATCAGCGTGGTGGCGGGCATGACCTTCTGCAGGTAGTCCTGGGGGTTCACCAGCAGAATCACATCCCGGACTTGACGAGGCTTACCATTGGGGTCAGCTGCCACGATGGACAGCAGGTTGCCGACGGTATGGGGAGACAGGTCGTCCACCTTGACGGCGGCCTTTTCGGGGTATGCGCCGCCGGTGACGGTGACGCCGTCTCCTACCTGGCGGATCATGCCGATAGGCTTCTTATTGCCGTCTCCGGCAACGAAGCCTGCTTCCATTCCGTTGCTCAGGGCCTCGAAGAGGGTCTGGCGGATAAAGCTGTCCAGCCACTCCGGACCCAGCTCCAGCATTGCCTTACAGACAGGCAGGAAAGCGGACAGCTTCAGCAGCGTGGTAGGGATTTTCTTAATGCCAGCGGTCAGTTCTTTGACGATGTCGTCGCACAGCTCGCCCCACACGGCCTCCTCGTAGCCGTTGGTGTTCACCATGATCTCGACCGCACCGCCGGTGGCGCGGAAGTTGATGCGGCTCAGCAGGGGATGCGCCGTCTGCAGCTCGTCAAAGACGGAGTTAATCACCGTCTTGGGCAGCGTCTCATCCAGACCGGTGACTGCCTGCCGGGGGTCGGTAGAGCGCATGGCTGCGGCCAGCTTCTGGTAGTAGCTGCGCTCCTCACTGGTCAGCTGATGGACGCCGCGCTGGGCAAGGATGCGGGAATCGACTTCCTGCCGCAGGTCATCAAACCGCTGCTCGTACTCGGCCTGGATGTCCAGACCGATGCGCTGCATCATCTCATCCAGGGTGGAAGAGAACGCGCCGGTGTCGCCGGAGACGGCGGCCTGCTGGAGAGCCTGCCGCAGTTCTTCGCGGGTGCGAATGTCATTGTTGTTCATTCTTTTTCTCCTTTCGATTCTCAAAAAAACAATCCGAGAACTTTGTTATTTTTTTCAGGGCTTCCGCCGCCCTGGGGATTCTGAGCGGGCGCAGGCACCGAGGGCGCCGCTGCCAGGTCACGAAGCTGCGCCGCCAGCGACTTCTGATACCGGAGATGCTGCTCCATGCCGGCGTTCATTTTCTGCAGGATGGTGGACGCGCCGCTCATGTCGGCGTCGGTGTCGGCAAGGCGATCCGCGAGACCGAGCTCAACACACTGCTCAGCGGTCAGCCACGTTTCCGCATCCATCATCTCCGACAGACGCTCCTCCGTCAGCTTGTCGCCGGCCTTCTGCAGATACGCCTGCCGCCCCGCAGTGTTGATGACATCCAGATCATCCGCCGCCTTCCGCAGCTCCGCGGCATTGCCACAGGCGCACATCCACATGTTGTGGATCATCATCAGGGTGTTGCGCGGCATGATCACCTCGTCGCCCGCCATGGCGATCACGGAGGCGATGGAGCAGGCAAAGCCGTCCACGTGCACCACTTTCCGCGCCGGGTGGCGCTTCAGCTGGTTGTAGATCGCCGTGCCTTCAAAGACGCTGCCGCCGTAGCTGTTGATGTAGATCTCGATGCGCGACACGTCGGGATGCTTCGCCAACTCCTCGCGGAAGTGCTCCGCGCTGTTGTCGCTCTGGACATACCGCCAGTTTTCCCAATCGAACTCCTCGCCTTCTACGTCACCGTAGATGTAGAGCTGCAGGACGCCCTCCGCAGCTTGCTTGATTTCCCAAAGGGGTTTCCTCATGCGTTTCCTCCTTCCGCACCGCCGAGCACAGAGGTCTCCGAACCCAGCGTTGCAATATTTTTCGTGAGATAGTGCTTGTCCGCCCAATCCTCCGAGATGGCAGGCAGACCTGCCGCCCGCAAGACCTCGTTGATGGAGAACACGCCGGAGCCGACCAGCTTTTCCACGTTCGCCGCGTTGGCGAACATATCGAAGTGGCGGATGCTGCTGGTATCAATACGGAGATAGTCGCCGCGCTGGATCCGGTCGTAGCCGTACCGCTTGCGGTTGATCTCTTCCTGTAGCTGATCGCAGATGGGGTCGATGCAGCCGGTCAGGAACCTGCCCTGCGCATCCTCCGTGCCCTGGATGCTGCCATCCACCAGCACCGCCGGGATCTGGAACGCCTTCGCCGTGAACGCGAAGATGTCCTTCATCTGGCTCTGGATGTCCGACAGCTCCACAGCAGCCTTGCCGCCCTCGTTCGTATAGGCGTAGCCTTCAAACTCCGGCAAGACCGCTCCATCAGAGTCGAGGAAGGTTTTCACCTGCTCTTCGATCATCTGCGAGAACTTCTGCGTGAAGTCATCCGCGCCGGAGGCCAGCTGACTCACATGGACTTTCCAGTGTTGGCCTTTATCCCACGCATACCGCCGCATGGCGGCATTGATGAGCCGCACGTAGGAGCCGTACAGGCCATCCAGCACCGGTTTGATATTCACGTGGTTCAGCGTCAGATGCAGGACTTCCCGCTCGCGGAAGGTCTTCTCGTAGGACACATCGCCTACCTGCACGCTTGTGTACTCATTCTGCTTGCTGGGATAGCTGCCGCCGGTCATATAGCTGTCCGCTACGACCAACGCGTCATAACCCTCCCGCTGCCGGGTACCGATGACCAGCGCCTCATTGTCCACCAGCAGCTTCGCGACCAGCTTGTGCAGGAACGCCGTGGAGTTCTGGTTTACGTTCGGTTCCACGTTCCAGAGATAGTGTTCGCGCTCTCGAACTTCCTTGCCATCCCGGAACGTCCGGAATTCGCAGCGCCCGACGGCGTTGGCGATCATGTTCGCGCAGATCCAGAAGCAGGTGTCCCGCAGCTGGAATTCCTGCGCCGCTGCCAGAAGATCGCGGCACGTGATCTCCACCGTGGTGGGAGAACGAGCCTTACCTCCGGCGAGCCACTTCCAAAAATTAAGTGCCATTGCCCACCTCCTATAGCCGGATCGCGCCGATGGGCGGCAGCTTTACCGGCTCGCCGGTGCCAAGCACCGCCTCCTCAGTCATAGATGCCACCAGAGCCATGAACGGGTCCGTCTTCCGGCTCTTCGGTTCGATCTTGGCGTAATAGAAATTTCCTGTATTCGTACCGGCACGTTGGCCGCTGCGTACTCGCTTGGTATTGTTTACCGACCAGCGCAGGGGAGGGTTGTCGCCCCATGTAAACTGGTCGCGATCAAAGCATTCCTGGATTACCGGGTCGACCTGCATGATGTCGCTGGGTCGGACCAGCTTCACGCGGTTCTTGTCCCTGGCGTCAAAGCCGATGCGCCGCATGGCGTCGCTCACCAGCGTCCAGCGGAAGTGGTCCATTGCCAGCTTGACGATGTTGTGCTTTAAGCCCATTTCCTTTAGGTAGTCCGCCAGGAGGTTGGGGTCGATGCTCACATCATCCACCACCGTCAGTTTTCCCGCCTCCGCCCAAGCTCGCCACGGGGCGACGATGCGGGAGAGCGACCGGCTCTGCAGGCAGACCCACGAATGGTTGATGTCGAAGCGCTGCGCTCCGATGCGGAAGTGCAGATTGACGCTCGCCCAGTCGTTGATCTCCGCGTAGTCGATGCCGGCCACGCAGGACTTCCCTCGGAGATCCGGCAGTGGTCGATTAGTCGCCTTGACCTTGGCATAGTCCGTCACGCTGATTTCCAGCTGCCCGGCGCGGATGCCCATCCGCTTTGTCAGGAAGTCCCCGTTCTGCTCCGGGTTGACCAGCCAGTCCGCATATTCCTCCTCGATCTCCTGACGCAGGTGCGGGACGTAGGACAGCGACGGGTTCGCCATAAACCAGTTATCCGGGTCGTTGACCTGCTCCCGATTCTCAAGGCAGCAGATGAACGGGAGATAGCCGCCCTCCGGCTCCGCCTCGTTCTCGAAGAGGATCCGCCGTCCCTGGGCTATAAAATCGTCCAGCGGGCCATCAGACACGTCGCCGTTCGATGTGAACATCCCGATGCGCGGCTGTCCGACCTTGCCCAGACCGGTGACAAAAACCTTGTAGTTGTTGTAGTTTTCAAAAGCGTGGACTTCGTTAAAGACGACTTTGCCGGAACGCATACCATCCCGCCCCTTGGGGTTGTTGGTGCGGCCCTTCATCACACCCTTGTTCTTCCGACCCTGCACCATCTCTTTGGTGTGGTAATAGTGCCGGTTGAGCTTCGACTCCCACTTGGGGGATTCAAGGACTTCGGAAAGATCCTTCACCGGCGTGACCGCCTGCTCCTCGTTGTTGGCGCACACGTCCACGTTATAGTTTTTCACGGGGTTGTAGGGGGATATGGAGCACGCGCCGTCGAAGGCGATGAAACCGTCCTTGCCTGCACCGCGACCCACCATGCAGAGCAGCTTCTTCCACCGCGGCCGCCCGTCGGCTCGGTAGGTGCAGTCCCACAGCGCGAGGAGAAACTCCTCCCACGGGAATAGCCGCTCATAAGGGAAGTAGCGCAGCAGGCTCAGGTACCGGCGCAGCTGCTCCGTGTCCACATAAATGTTCTCCGTGTCGAACACGCGGCGGATCATCGCCACCAGTGCGTGCTGCTCAGGACAGGCGCGGGGATTATTGGACTCGACGATCTCGATATAGCGCAGAACCTCCGCGGGGATCTCACAGCTCATCGTCGTCATCGCCCCGGGCGGCAGCCGCCAGAGCGTCCTCCTTAAAGCCCAGCGTGGTGAAGATCGCCAGCATCTGGCGGGAGACCTGGATCTCCAGCGACACGCTGCGGTTTTCCATCAGCCGCCCCCGGTCATCCGTGACGGTCAGCCCGCGCCGGGCGATGTCGTCCCGCAGCTCCTGCCGCCGAACCCAAAAGTCCATATATTCCTGCACCTTGTCCCGGTACACGTCGCCGTCAAGATCTCTGTCGCTCAGATTCTGCAGCATCGACTGCCGGAGTTCCTTATAGGCGTCCGTCAGGCGGTAGTTCTTCCTCTTCTGCGGCGGCGCGTCATGGCACGCCCGCTGCGCCTCCAGGTGCCGCGCCATGGACACGTTCTTCTTCGCTGCGGCGACCTGCTCGCCGCGCAGAACAATGCGCCCCATCATAGCCAGCCGGTCAAACGCGCTCCGGAAGCCCTCGCCGTAGGTGTCCAAGCACCAAGCATTCAGAGCCGCCTCGTCGCAGCCAAACCAGCCACACAGCTCCTCCACGGAGCACTGCATACTGCACAAGCTCTCAAATTGCTTTCGGTCAAATTCTCTAAACTGAGACAAACCCAAAGAACCTCCTTTCAGCCAAGAGAAGCGACGATGGCCTTCTCTCGATCAGAAAGCTGCCACGTCTCCGCCGTTGCATTCTCCGCCGCTGCCTTCTCCGCCGCTGCCTTCTCCGCCGCTGCCTTCTCCGCCGCTGCCTTCTCCGCCGCTGCCTTCTCCGAAATCAAGAAGCCAGAACCGAAAAGGGCTTTATTTTTCTCGCGCTGAGAATCTAAAGACCGGATAAACGACAAATGGGCGCGGGAAACTCTGAAATCCACACCATGCGAGGAAAAGTATTGCACCATTGTGCCGGTCAAGACGTTCGCCGGATAGGAGTATACAGGGAGATCCTTTCGGGCTGCTCTCAAGTTTTCGTCGTTTGCAGCCTCAAGGAGTCCTCGGAGATCAGGAGCGGATTCCACCGCGAAGTCTCCCATGTTCGTCACGAAGGAGATGCATATCTTTGCGCCATTCTCAAATACGACAGTGATTCCGCAAGCAACATAGTTCAGGCTTCCTCGACCAATACCCAGAAGCGTAAGAGCTGGGGCGAACAGAAAGAATCGGACGCCATTTTGCGTGTACCAGTCGCAGATTTCGGAGATGATCGAGAAGGGCGGGTTATCTATAACAACGCAATCCTCGTCATAGGTCACCGCCTTATAATCGCCACCTGGATAGAACGGGCGCAGCACCTCCGCGCCAGACAAGCCATAACGATCAACCGCCCAGTCCTTAACCACCGCGTAGATATTCTCCGGCGTGTAGCAGTCGTCTGTCGTTTTCTTTGGCATGAATTTCTCAACAAAGGACTGGTAGTCGGGGTCTTCGTCGCTTAAAGGATTTTCAGAAACAGCGGCAGCGCAGGCAGCGGGGGAGCCGATGTCAAATCCCGCGCCGGGCAACTCACCCCACTCGAAATCGAACGCCGACAGATCCAGCTCCGGCAGCTCGGCGGCCAGCAGGTCGAGATCCCACGGGCTCTCGTTGGACTTGTTGTCCACAAGACGCAGGGCGTTCACCTGCTCCGGCGTCAGATCATCGACGCAGACGCAGGGCACTTCAACCATGCCCAGCTTCTCCGCCGCCAGGGCGCGACAGTGCCCGATGACGATCACGCTGTCCCGGTCTACCACGACCGGCTGCACAAACCCAAACTGGCGGATGCTCTCCGCCACGTTAGCCACCTGGCGGGCGTCATGCTTCTTCGCATTGGCGGCATAGGGCACGAGCTCCGACAGCCGCCGCATTTTTATCTCCATAAGCCATTCCCTTTCTGTGTCCGACTTGGACACCGCATCCGCCTCGGGCCAGCCAGCCTACGTCAACACCCCGCGCATCCAGCGCAGGCCTTCAGCTGACCAGCCCGAGGCATTCTTCTGCGGCTTTGCGGGACGGGCGGACGAGCCGCCCACCCCTGAGGGGAAAGAGAATATGGCTGGGGCACGGCGCGCCCCGCAAAACCGCAGATTTGTCAAAATTGCCTGGCGATCCTCGCGTCTGCGCGC
>OOBZ01000409.1_pt1 | contig 34361 bp, 26 predicted proteins | sample 1671601 | NCBI WGS metagenome assembly OOBZ01 (sample SAMN06348173, study PRJEB24527) | human gut metagenome | biome: human gut; feature: ankylosing spondylitis patient; material: feces | host: Homo sapiens | place: China | collected 2015-10
CTTTTATCATCGACATATAAGTCCTTATTAACTAAAACACACTTTACAGCCGAAATCATTTTCTCTATACTACTAATAACTATCAACTACTACCCTGTTGTCTCGAGTCAGACTCTTTATGCTACCAGTAAAAGCCCTTGAAATTACTACTAAACCTCAAACTCATATGAAACACTTTGCTTTTACACCTATTGTAGCCTCACTACTGCTGCTTTTTACAGGTTGTTCCAAAGATCGCAACCCTTCAGGTGGCACCGGCACATTGAACATCCAACTCGAAATGGATGAACACATTGATTTGATCACCCGCACCGCCACAACCAAAGCGACACCTGACCTAACCACCTTTACACTCGAAGTAGTACAGGGAGAAGAGATCGTTGAAAAATTGCCGACCATCGGCTCAAATACCTCACCCAGCCTTACTCTTGCTGAAGGAGACTACACGGTCAAAGTCTACTCACAACCCTTTACAGCGCCTGAGTTCGATCTGCCTGTATATGGTGCATCCCAAGATTTCTCCATCCTGGCGGGGGAGACCAAGGCCGTTGCTTTGGAATGCGTCCAAACCAATGCAGGAGTTGTAATTAACTATTCTGACGAATTCCAATCCCAATATTCCACCTACTCCACCCGTATTACCTGTGCATCGGGCAGTCTCGATTTTTCGGGCAGCAATGCCTCGCGTACAGGATATTTTCCGGCTGGCTATGTTACGCTAACCATTACAGCCGATGGACAAGAATACGAACAAGAGATTCTGCTCAAAGGTCAAAGGCTGTATAACATTACCATCAAAGCAGACCCGCTGCCAGTTACAACAGGGAATGCCAACATATCCATTTCTGTATCGACAGCCGTCACCAATGAGGATATGGAAATTACGTTCCCCACAACCTCAGGCGGAGATCCGGAGGAGCCTGAAACCGGCACCAAGCAGACTTTGTTTTCAGAGAATCTCGGAGACACACCGGTCAGTTCTGCTAAATTGGTTCTCACCTACTCGGATTGGCAAAACCAACCTGAATCCGGATTCAGCTTTTCGGGTTCAGGCAAAATCGAAGCGTTATCAGAATATGCATCATCAGGATACTCCAACGCCTCAGGAGGCAATTACCTGCTGCTTTCGAACGGAAATAAATTCAACATCGAGGGGCTGAACACCACCGGCTATACCTCTTTAACATTCACGTTTGGACTCTATTGTATGACAGGATCGTTCGATCCTTCACAACTGACACTTTACGCAGCTGAAGTCGGATCCGCCGAAGATGGGACTCCTCTCTCCTACTCGTATCAATCGGGATCAGATTGGATGCTTTGCACCGTTTCATCATCCATACCCACTTCGGATAATCTTCGATTGCGTTTGATCTCAAACGGTTCATTCCGCATTGACGACCTGACCCTCTCTGGAATCAAACAATAATAAGAAGAAGACGCAAGACACCCATATTGATCTCCCAATTACCGTCAAAAACAATTAAAAGAGTTTCAACCTATAATTTATTGGGCAACATTCTATTTGACACTAAGGGGTAGATCAATCCAAACAAGCAATTTTAACTCTCTTCCTCAACGAGTCTTACTCTTTCTCCCACGAGTTTTGTAGAGAGCCTCCGAGAACATGCAATCTTTACGATCCATATAACGCTATGCACATAAAAAAGCGGGGCGGTCACATCAGTGACCGCCCCGCCGGCTTATGCATCTTTTACCATGAATTACAATTTCGGACCGGCAGCAACCAGCTTCTTACCAGCTTCGTTGCCAGTGAACTTGTTGAAGTTCTTGATAAAGCGTTCTGCCAAATCTTTGGCTTTTGCATCCCAATCTGCAGCGTTAGCATAAGTATCGCGAGGATCGAGGATCTTCGGATCTACGCCAGGCAGAGCGGTCGGAACCTTGAAGTCAAAGTATGGGATCATCTTGGTCGGAGCCTTGTCGATTGAGCCATCGAGGATAGCGTCGATAATTCCCCTGGTATCTTTGATTGAGATACGTTTACCAGTACCATTCCAACCGGTGTTTACGAGGTAAGCGGTAGCGCCACTCTTCTGCATCTTCTTAACCAGCTCCTCACCGTATTTGGTTGGGTGCAATGACAGGAAGGCTGCACCGAAGCAAGCTGAGAAGGTCGGGGTCGGTTCGGTAATACCACGCTCGGTACCTGCCAATTTAGCGGTAAAGCCAGAGAGGAAGTAGTACTGAGTCTGCTCAGGAGTCAGGATTGAAACCGGAGGCAGTACACCGAATGCATCAGCAGACAGGAAGATCACTTTCTCTGCAGGACCTGCTTTCGAAACCGGTTTAACGATGTTGTTGATGTGATAGATCGGGTAAGATACACGGGTGTTCTCGGTAACCGATTTATCAGCGAAGTCAACTGAACCATCCTCATGAACGGTTACGTTCTCCAACAGAGCGTCACGTTTGATAGCGTTCCAGATATCGGGTTCGCTCTCTTTGTCGAGGTTGATAACTTTAGCGTAGCAACCACCTTCGAAGTTGAAGACGCCTTCGTCATCCCAACCGTGCTCGTCATCACCGATCAACAGACGTTTCGGATCGGTAGACAGCGTAGTTTTACCGGTACCAGACAGACCGAAGAAAATAGCGGTATTTTTACCCTCTTTATCGGTGTTTGCAGAGCAGTGCATTGAAGCGATGCCTTTCAGCGGGAGCAGGTAGTTCATGTAAGAGAACATACCTTTCTTCATCTCACCACCATACCAGGTATTGATAATAACCTGCATTTTCTCGGTGAGGTTGAATACGACTGCAGTCTCTGAGTTCAGACCCAGCTCTTTGTAGTTCTCAACCTTAGCTTTAGAAGCGTTCAATACAACGAAATCAGGTTCGCCATAATTTGCCAGCTCCTCAGCGGTCGGACGGATGAACATGTTGGTTACGAAGTGAGCCTGCCATGCAACCTCCATGATGAAACGGATCTTCAGGCGGGTATTTTCGTTAGCACCGCAGAAAGTATCGACAACAAAAAGACGTTTGTTAGACAGCTCTTTGTCAGCCAAATCTTTCAGCACTTTCCAGCTCTCCTGGCTCAGAGGTTTGTTATCGTTTTTGTACTCTTCAGAGGTCCACCAGATAGTATCTTTGGTGGTATCATCCATTACGAAGAATTTGTCTTTAGGTGAACGGCCGGTATAAACACCAGTCATCACGTTTACTGCACCCATATCGGTCAGGGTACCTTTTTCAAAGCCTTCCAGACCGGCTTTGGTCTCTTCTTTGAACAGCTCTTCGTAAGAAGGGTTGTGTACGATCTCAGTCACACCGGTGATACCGTACTTGCTCAAATCAATTGCCATAATGTTGTATTTTTTAAGTTAACACATCCATATTTTTGATCCAATCCCAGCAACTCTTTTTGGGAGCAGATCGGTTGACCGATTCCAAAGACTCTTTCAACCGCCGCAAAGATAGTAACTTTTTGGATTGTTACAAAAATAACAATGCAAAATATTAAAATTTCATAAAAATTATTTCACAGCTATCAATCAAGAGGTTAAACCTGAAATTTCAGGATTCAAACAGGTTATTTCGGCACCTTCAACCTCTTTTTAATCAAATTATTAATAAAAGGCGCAATCAGAGCCCCACATAACGCACCGCAACTGTTTGCCGCAAAATCGATCAAATCTTTGGAACGATAGCCCAATACTCCTTGTACTAGTTCGATTCCTCCGGAACACAAAATCACGCCGATTACTACAGCTCCGCGACGCCAACCTTGGGGATTGAATCGCAACAACAGCAAGAGCGTCTCACCGAAATAAAATCCCCAGTGTACCACTTTATCAAAGTAGGGAATCCAGTCAAACCACCCGGCAGAGGGCATATCATCGCCCGGGGCCAAAGAGCCGTACAATACTCCGACTGTCCACAGACCAAGCAGCACATTCAACACTGTCGTATATTTGCACCTTCTCTTACGCATAAATCACTATCTTTGCAGCCGTTATCAATAATGTGATGTTCCCAGGAGGCCATCCAGCTATCCCCCAATGATACCGTGACGGGATCCTGAATCGGGCACGAATTTAACGTTTTTCAATCAGACAGGTAAGCCAACGCAAATATCACTCCAATTCGCGTAACCTCCTTTCCTGATCACCCGCAAAGGGGAACGAATCGTCAGAGACAATAGGCCTCTGCGGACCACACTCCATACAAACGGCGAGAACACTGATCCTGTTTTAGAATAACGTTCAATGATCGCATACAGTATTACGACCTGATAAAAAACGTTTTTATTGATAATTGATAAAAGATTTAATGTCAATACGCATTGCAATCCGTGAATCGTATTGTTTCTAAATCTGAATAGGTTCCACATAACCTCATGTAATCGTATGGCCGGCATCTACATACATATTCCTTTTTGCAAAAGTCGCTGTTATTATTGCGACTTCTTTTCGGGGACATCACTCACCCGCCGCAACGAGTTATTGGAGATGCTTCACCACGAATTACGGATGCGTCTCGAGCGACACGATTGCAGCCCCTCTAAAACTGATTCTCAAACCGATTTTTCACAAAGAGGCGTTTTACAAACAGCAGCGCCCTTTTCTTGTCCCTCATGCGACGACTCGTCTGAATTGGAGAGACAACCAAACAACTCGCTGATCTCATTACCCGCAACGGCCTGTATCGAGACCCTATATTTCGGTGGCGGCACCCCCAGCCTATTAACTCCTGAGGAATTGGGAGACTTTATTCGCCAGATACGACAGCAATGGCACAACGCTCCACTCGAAGAGATAACCGTCGAGGCCAATCCCGATGATCTCTCTTTGGATTATCTGACAGCTTTACGTCAGGAGGGGGTCAATCGACTCAGCATCGGCATTCAATCGTTCCACGACCGCGATCTGCAATGGATGCACCGTCGCCACACCGCCCGTAGTGCCTTCGAGGCTGTTCAGGCAGCACGTCAAGCCGGATTCGACAATCTGAGTATTGATCTGATTTACGGCCTACCCCACATGACTCTGGAAGAGTGGCGCGATAATTTGCAACAAGCACTCTCACTGCGCCCCGAACACATATCAGCCTACCACCTGACCATTGAACCGCAAACACCTTTCGGCAGGGCCAAAGCACGTGGCACGCTGCAGGAGATCGATTCCGAGAGCAGTCTGGCACAATACAAACTCTTACGGTCAATCCTTTGTGAGGCCGGCTACGAACATTACGAAATATCCAATTTTGCGTTACCCGGGCGCCGGGCTCGCCATAACAGTCTTTACTGGCACGATGTACCCTATCTCGGCATCGGCCCCTCCGCACACTCTTTCGACAGCAAGCGGCGGCAATGGAATATCGCCCATTTGGGACAATACCTTGAACGCACTCCAACAGCAGCACAGGCCGAAAGCGAGATTTTAACACCCGAGATGCAGTACGATGAGCATATCATGACCCATTTACGAACAGCAGACGGTGTACACACGGCAGAGCTGGCCGCCCGATTTGGAACAGAGCGACTACGCTATTTCATACGGCAAGCGGAACGGCATCTCGTTTCTGGTGACTTGATTCTCGCTGCCGAACGTTTCGGGAACCACGCCTCACCCGTAAAAACAGAAATAGCGACGAACCCTGACACCGTTTTGCAACAGGTATCAGATAAAGCTCAACCACATATCGACCAGCCAGAAGAGGCACCAGATTTGTGTTATCGGATTCCTGCTGAACGATGGTTCGTTTCGGATAGCATCATTTCTGATCTTTTTGTCGGATAACGAACGCTCTAACGTCAAAAAATGTATATTTGTAAGGCTTGTTGTCGTTCGACACAAAAAAGATTTTTTTCAGGAGCAATAAGGCTCGGCATTTGAATTACAACAACGGCTGATTGTCTGCAACATTGCGGCAGCAATCACGACATCGTTTAAATTAAGAAAACACAACTGCGAAAAACAGAAAATATGTCAACGAAAGAGATTCATTTAAATCCGGATTACCTGTTCGAGGTAAGTTGGGAAGTTTGCAACAAGGTCGGTGGCATTCATACAGTCATCGCCACCAAGGCCCTGACCGTTACAGAGCAATTGCATGATCATTATATGCTTATCGGACCGGACATTCACCGCGAAGAGGGCAACCACGAATTTGAAGAAGACTCTACATTATTGGCCGATTGGCGAGAGTCGATGTTCAATGCCGGCATCCGCATCCGCATCGGACGATGGAAAATCGAGGGCCGTCCATTGACCATTCTGGTCGATTTTACAGAATTCTTCTCGCAAAAAGACGAGGTCCTCAAACGGCTGTGGGAGGACTACCGGGTCGATTCGATCAGCGGACAATGGGACTACATCGAACCCGTATTGTTCGGGTATGCGGCAGCCAAAGTCATTGAAAATTACGTACAGACCTTCTGTACCGCAACCGACAAGATCGCCAGCCACTTCCACGAATGGATGACTTCAAGCGGAGGTCTCTATCTGATGAAAAAGAAGCCGGAAATTGCAACCGTCTTCACGACCCATGCGACGGTTATGGGCCGCTGCATTGCAGGCAACGGTATGCCGTTGTATGGCGACCTGACCCGATTGAATGCCGATGAATTGGCACGTCGTTTCAATGTCGTAGCCAAACACTCGTTGGAAAAGACGGCGGCTGAACATTACGACTGTTTTACAACGGTCAGTGATTTGACGGCTCGTGAATGCAAATACCTGCTTCACAAGGATGTTAACCTGGTCACTCCGAACGGTTTTGAAGACGACTTTGTCTGGGCAGACGACGTATTGGAACAGAAACGCAAAGCGGCCCGTCAGCAGATGATCTCTATCGCCGAGATCTGCCTCGGCATCCATTACGACACCGATCCGCTGATTGTCGGCACCAGCGGACGCTACGAATTCAAGAACAAAGGGCTCGACGTCTTTGTTGATTCGCTGATTCAACTGGCCAATGGCCCGGCTTCGGCTCTCAAACGCCCCGTACTGGCCTACATCACCGTACCGGCAGGCAACAACGGACCGCGCAAGGATCTGCAGGCTCGCCTGAAAGATGCATCGGCACAGATCGACTCGTCTGTCATTCGCAACACGACTCACTATCTGTCTGCTCCGGAATGGGATCCGATCATCAACAAGATCAAAGAGACCAAGTTGATGGATCCATCGAGTCCGGTTCAGGTCATGTTTGTACCCTCATACCTCAACGGCCATGACGGTATCTTCGACAAAGATTATTACGAGTTGCTCTGCGGCATGGACATTACGGTATTCGCTTCGTATTACGAGCCGTGGGGATACACTCCGCTCGAAAGCGTGGCCTTCGGGGTTCCGACCGTCACCACCTCATTGGCCGGTTTCGGTTTGTGGGTAGCCGAACACTGCAAGGAGCACAAAGGGGTCGAGGTGATCGACCGCAACGACGACAACGATGCACAGGTGACCACCCGCATTGCCTCATCGATCGTGAAGTTCAGCAACATGAACACACGCGATTACACTGCATATCAAACTTCTGCACTCAAAACTTCTGAAATCGCTTTGTGGGAGAACCTATTTGCCTACTATGCGAATGCTTATCATATTGCTTTGGAGAAAATGGCCATGCGTCGTTCAGGATTCGAATATGAGGGAGGTGGCAACCAGAACGAACAGATCAATTTCGTTCGCCAACAATTAGTCAGCAACCGTCCGACGTGGACCCGTCTGATGGTAGAACGGACACTTCCTCAACGCTTACACCCGCTTGAAGAACTTTCGAAAAACCTTTGGTGGTCTTGGCACCCAGAGGCATACGAAATCTGGGAATACATCAATTATGACCTGTGGGTAGCCTGCGAAAAGAACCCGATCGATTTCCTTGACAAGCTGAACTATTCACGTTTGGTAGAGCTGGAGAAGGATGAGACCTTCCTGGCCAAGATGGACAGTACCTATGCACAGTTCAAGGCCTACATGGATCAGAAAAAGGATGCCAAAGGGCCCAAAATCGGATATTTCAGCATGGAATACGGCATCCACTCTTCACTGAAGATCTATTCGGGAGGTTTGGGAATTTTGGCCGGCGACTACCTCAAGGAGGCCAGTGACAAGAACGTACCGATGATCGCTGTGGGATTGCTCTACCGTTACGGTTACTTTACGCAGCGGCTGTCATCAGCCGGCGACCAAGAGGCCAGCTACGAACCGCAGAACTTCACCAAACTGCCAATTACCCCAGTACGTGACGAACACGGGAACTGGCTGTCTATCCAGCTCGGATTACCGGGACGTATTGTTACGGGACGTATCTGGCGTTGCGACGTTGGTCGTACAGAGCTTTACCTGCTCGACACCGACCACGATCTGAACCGGGAAGAGGATCGCGCCATCACCTACCATCTATACGGCGGTGATTGGGAAAACCGACTCAAACAGGAGATGCTGCTCGGCATCGGCGGTATGCGCCTGCTGCATACGATCGGCGCACACCAAGATGTTTACCACTGCAACGAAGGTCACGCGGCCTTTATCGGCATCGAGCGCATTCACGACCTGATCGACAAACGCAAATTGTCGTTCAGCGAAGCGCTGGAGGTGGTTCGCTCTTCCTCGCTGTTCACCACCCACACACCAGTTCCGGCTGGTCACGATGCCTTCCCCGAATCGATGATCCGTCAGTACATGGGACACTACCCCGACCGTCTGGGTATTACGTGGGAGCAGTTCATCAACTTGGGCAAGACCAACCCGAACGATCCGAACGAGAAATTCTCGATGAGTTTCCTGGCCTGCAACCTTTCACAGGAGGTAAACGGCGTCAGCTGGCTGCATGGCGAGGTGAGCAAGGATATTCTCGGTGGCATGTGGCCCGGTTATTTCAAAGATGAGCTGCACATCGGCTATGTGACCAATGGTGTTCACTTCCCGACATGGTGTGCTACGAACATGCGCCGTCTCTATGCAAAATATTTCCCGGAAGGCTTCTCACTGCCATCCTATAATATTCCTGCATGGCAAAAGGCACATGAGATTCCTGACGAAGAGTTGTGGGCAGAGCGTCTGATTTTGAAGAAAAAGCTGATCAACCAGATCAAAAAACGGGTAAGCGATCCCGGACAGTTCCGTTTCGACTCTCCAGCACAGTTGATCCGCATTCAGGAGATGCTGAAACCGGATATTCTGACCATCGGTTTCGCCCGCCGTTTCGCGACTTACAAACGAGCTCACCTGCTCTTCACTAACTTGGATCGTTTGGATGCGATCGTCAATAATCCAGAACAGCCCGTACAGTTCATCTTCGCCGGCAAGGCACACCCGAACGACAAACCGGGACAGGATCTGATCAAGCGGATCGTCGAGGTGGCTGCCATGCCTCGTTTCGTAGGGCGTATCATCTTCCTGCAGAATTACGACATGGAGTTGGCCCGTCGCATGGTACAGGGTGTCGATATTTGGCTGAACACGCCGACCCGTCCGCTCGAAGCATCGGGCACCAGCGGCGAAAAGGCTGTTATGAATGGTACGATGCACTTCAGCGTACTCGATGGCTGGTGGGTTGAAGGTTACCACGAAGGCGGCGGATGGAAACTCCCGATGGAACGCACCTTTGAGGATCAGAACTTCCAGAACGAACTGGATGCCGAGCTGATCTACAACACGATTGAGAACGAGATTATTCCGAAATACTACAATCGTGGCACAGACAACATTCCACACGAATGGCTCAACTCCGTAAAGATCTGCATTGCCGACATTGCCTCGAACTTCACCACGAACCGTATGCTGGCCGACTATCAGGAGCGGTTCTACGACAAGTTGTTCGCTCGCAATACCAAGATGAGGGCTGAAAACTTCCAGATGGCTCGGGAGATTGCCGCCTGGAAACGGAAAGTCAGCAACGCCTGGGACAAAGTACGTATCGTAAGCGTTCAACGTTTCGACATGGGTAAAGAGGCGATTATGATTGGCCACTCATACAACATTGAGGCGGTAATCGATGTTGACACACTGCGTTCGGAGGATATCGGAGTTGAGGTGATCATGGCCAGCCAGATCGACAATAACAACGTTCATATTATTGCCAAACGGGAATTGAAGGTAGAACGTCAAGAGGGTTCGTTAGTCTTCTACAAGCTGTCGTTGACACCTGACACAACCGGTTCATTTGACATTGCGATTCGTGTCTTTCCGAAAAACGAAAAACTGCCTCACCGCATGGACTTTGCTTTGGTTAAATGGGCCTAACAGACAATATCTCACTCACTCGTAGAGGACAATAGATGATAAAAATCCTCAACATTGCTTACAAATAAGCCTGGGTTTCAACCCAGGCTTATTTTTTTATTCAGGCTTATTTTTATCAAAACTGCTGTCCCCAAAAATCATATCAAACGCTCTTCTTCGATTCTGACGCATATTCCGGCACAGAATCACTGCTTCCCGAATACGATCTCCGATACTTATCACTAACCGAGCAACAGTCATCTCGCAGAAGGTCTTTAATCCATAACTCTATAATCTTTATCCATACCATTTTACTTCCAAAATCGCTCATTTCATTTGATATGTCCAAGTACAGATCTTTTCACTATTCCGTCCCCAGCCATCAGCTATACCCAGGGTTGCACCCATCTCAAAGCAGACGAAACCGTCATAAAGGCCCTCACAAGCGACATTTTGCACATTTAATTAACATTAATATTTGATTCAAAGCATACTTTTCTTGATATTTTTATTTATATTTACGAGTAAGAAAAATTGATTCAAAGCATACTTTTCTTGATATTTTTATTTATATTTATGAGTAAGAAAAATTGATTCGCATGAGCGTTCTACACTTTGACAAAAATGAGTTGGGCAACCTCGAATACTCCCTGCACCGTGAGATACTAAGCACCAATCGCGCCGGTGGTTACATGAGTACGACCATGGTCTGCTGCAACACACGCAAATACCACGGACTGGTCGTCTGCCCGCGTAACGAAGAGGAAGATGACAACTATGTGCTGCTTTCATCGATTGACGAAACGATTGTCCAGCACAATCAGAGTTTCAATCTGGCCATTCACCGTTTCCCGGGTGTTTACGAACCCCGTGGACATAAATATATCATCAACTTCAACTACACCCCGACCCCGACAATCACCTATCGGGTAGGTGGGGTAACGTTGCAAAAAGAGTTGCTGTGGATCCACAGTCGGACTCAGCTGCTTATCCGTTACACGCTGCTGGAGGCAAAATCTGAAACATGGCTACGTTTGCGTCCCTATCTCGCTTTCCGCAAAAGCCATGAACTCACGCATGCCAACATGGTAGCCGACACCCACAGTTATCCAGTAACAGGGGGCGTTTGCAACCGTCTTTACGAAGGATTCCCGTGGTTATACTTGCAGACCAGCAGTGAAGCTGAATTCATAGCCGCTCCGGACTGGTTCCTCAATTTTGAATATGCCGAAGAGGCCCGGCGTGGTTACCCGGCACATGAAGACCTGTTGACCACCGGTTATTTCGAGATGAAGATTGCCAAAGGAGAAAGCGTTATCTTCTCTTGCGCAACTGGACAGGCCAAACCCGAAGAGTTAGAACAGACATTCAACGAAGAACTGGCCCGACGCTCCAACAAGATCGACTTTTTCTCTTGCTTGCGCCATTCGGCACGACAATTCATTGTTCGCCACGGAAAACGGACAGCGGTTGTCGCCGGATATCCATGGTTCGGACGTTGGGGCCGCGATACCTTTATCGCTTTGCCTGGTATCACCCTCACTCAGGGGAACGTACAGGATTGCCGCGATGTGATCGATACTTTGGTCAACGAAATGCATGACGGCCTCCTCCCCAATATGGGTAGTGCATATAACTCCGTAGATGCCCCGCTGTGGTTCTTCTGGACTTTGCAGGCATTGGAGAAACATGTCGGATCTGCAGTGATCTGGAAGCAATACAGACACGCCATGAAGGAGGTGCTCAAAGCCTATCGTCGAGGCATTGGCGAACACATACGGGTAAATGACAATATGTTGGTGTGGGCGTCGAATCCGAATTTGGCCATGACCTGGATGGATGCCGTTGTGGATGGCAAGCCGGTAACCGGTCGAGACGGTTATCAGGTAGAGATTAACGCCTTGTGGTACAATGCCGTCAGCTACACGTTGGAATTGGCTCGCAAACATCGTGACACCACATTTGTTCATCAATGGAAAGACGTACCGGCACAGATCAAAACCTCTTTCCTCGAGCTGTTTTGGAATACAAAGGAAGAGTATCTGGCTGACTACGTGAATGACCAGGGACAAAATATGTTCATTCGTCCGAATCAGATTATCGCCTGCTCGCTGCCTTACCGCATGCTGAGTGAGTCACAAGTATTGGACGTACTATTGATTGTACGGCGTCACCTGCTCACCCCGAAAGGGTTGCGCACTCTCTCACCGAGTAATCCTCTGTATGAAGGGCGTTACGAAGGTGACCAGCCGACACGAGACAAGGCATATCACCAGGGAACCGTATGGCCATGGTTGCTGGAGCACTACGCTCAAGCCTGCTTTAATATCAAAGGAGCCGATTTCTGCAACGAAGCGATTGAGTTGATCAAAAACTTCGAAGAGGATATCAGTGACAATGGATTGGCCTCCATTTCCGAGATCTACGATGGAGATCCCCCATTTGATGCACGAGGTGCTTTTTCACAGGCATGGAGTGTCGGGGCGATTTTACGCATCAATGAGATGATCGAAAATTACGGCGGCTACCAGAAAGAGATGTAAGAATATCTTGTAATTCGACTCGAACACACGTTTGGGAGGCTCAATCAAGTCCTTGCACAAACGACCCAGAGAGGCATGAACTTTCTCAGCACAACCAAGGATAACAATTGAGGGGATAGTGCCAACAAGTGTATATGTGAAAGTTGTGCGGGTCTGTTGGATGCAGGAGAGCCGTATTAGGGAATATAGCCTTGTACATCCCGTGAGACAAAATGAAAATTTTGGAACGGATAGCAGCAACAACGGAGGGTCAGTAAAATACACATCCGAAGCTGCGCAGGCAGACAGAAATACGAATAAGGAACAACAATAAAAGCAAGACAGATGAGAGTTTTGATGTTCGGCTGGGAATTTCCCCCACATATTGCAGGAGGTTTGGGGACCGCCTGCTACGGCATGACGCGAGGGTTGGCCCAGCATGGCGTAAAGGTGATCTTCGTCATGCCCAAAGCATTCGGCGATGAGGATCAACAATTTGTGCGCGTGGTCAATGCCTCTGACGTAGAGACCTTATACGGTGACCCGAAGCAACAGAGCATCTGGGAGAAACTCACGTTCATACACATCAATTCGAACATGGTGCCTTACATCTCTCCCGAAGAGTATGCCAGCTATTCCGAACAGGCCCGTCAGACGGGGAGTTTCTTAACCCAAGGGGATGTTTGGAAAGAACGATATAATTTCTCGGGAAGTTATGGCCCGAACCTGATGGAAGAGATCGCGCGATATGCGATGGTAGCAGCCCAGGTTGCCAAGAATTTGGCCGGACAGTTCGATGTTATTCATGCTCACGACTGGTTGACCTACTACGCCGGTATTGCTGCAAAGCGGGTATCGGGCAAACCCTTAGTAGTACATATGCACGCAACGGAGTTTGACCGTAGCGGAGAGAATATCAATCAACAGGTTTACAACATTGAACGGACCGGGATGATGGAGGCAGACCGAGTGATTGCAGTAAGTAACCTGACCCGAAACATCGTGATCAACAAATACGGCATTCCCCCGGAAAGAGTGGTGACCGTTCACAATGCAGTCCGCTTTGCCGCTCAGGAGCACGAAGCCGAGGAGCGCGGTGTAGATGATAAGATCGTCACATTTTTGGGACGCATCACCTACCAAAAGGGGCCGGACTATTTTGTTGAAGCTGCAGCCAAGGTACTCAAACGGGTCGATAATGTCCGTTTTGTCATGGCAGGCAGTGGGGATATGCTCAACCACGTCATTCGCCGAGTTGCCAAACTTGGTATTGCCAACCGATTCCATTTCACCGGATTTCTGCGTGGGGCCGAAGTACAAAAGGTGTTTGCTCTCAGTGACGTTTACGTTATGCCGTCAGTCTCTGAGCCATTCGGCATTTCACCGCTCGAGGCGATGAAATCGAATGTCCCGGTCATTATCTCGAAGCAATCGGGAGTAGCAGAAGTGCTCGACTACGCAATTAAAGTCGATTACTGGGATGTAGATGCGCTGGCCGATGCAATTTACGGTTTAGTAAAATACCCGGCCTTGGCCAAGATGTCTTCTGAACGGGGTTGCCATGAAGCGACCAACTTACGTTGGGAAGATGCAGCCGGTGAAATTGTACGGGTATACGAATCAGTCCTCTGATACGGAAACATACTGCGCCGACAAAACAAAAAGTTGAAAGCAAAATATTGACTGAGCCTAAGGGTTATTGAATTGCTGAGAAAGGGAAGGCCGAAAAGGAAAAACGTTTCATACGACAAGAAGCATTTGAATTGCTTCCACAGCAAATGAGCGCTTGATTGTAAGATACAGGACACCTAACACCAAAACTCTAACACCTTAAGCACACAGTCAAACCTGACAGGAGCGGCAAACAGACATATCATATTGATTGCACAATGAGTCAAACGGTATTGCCCGCTTCGACCGAAACAAAAGCGACAAACAAAATAACGACATACACATGATGAAGACCGTCTGCTTTTATTTTCAGGTACATCAGCCACTTCGGCTGAAACGGTACCGTTTCTTCAATATGGGCAAGGATCACAACTATCTGGACGATCTGACCAATAAGACCATTCTCCAGAAAATTGCTCAGAAATGCTACCTGCCAATGAATGCCTTGCTGCTGGATCAAATCAAGGCTCACAAAGGTAAATTTCGGGTGGCATTCTCCATGTCAGGACTGGCAATCGAACAATTCCGCACCTATGCACCGGAAGTTTTGGATAGTTTCCGTGCTTTGGCCAAAACGGGATGTGTTGAGTTTCTCGGTGAGACCTACGCACACTCACTCGCCTCATTGATCGATCGCGACGAATTCATCGAACAGGTACGCATGCACTCTGACGTGATCAAACAGGAGTTTGGTGTACGCCCGCGTGTCTTTCGCAATACGGAATTGATTTACTCCGATTCAATCGGAGAAACTGTTGCTGAGATGGGATTTGAAGCGATGTTGACCGAAGGTGCAAAACACATCCTCGGATGGAAAAGTCCCAATTTCATCTATGCCAATGCCAAAGATCAGAAATTACGGTTGTTGCTGCGTAATTTCAAACTCAGCGATGATATTGCGTTCCGATTCTCGAATCAGAGTTGGAACGAGTGGCCTTTGACGGTTGAGAAATATGTCGGATGGCTTTCAGATCCCAACATGAGCGGCGACACGATCAATCTGTTCATGGATTACGAAACATTCGGCGAACACCAATGGGCTGAATCCGGGATTTTCGACTTCATGCGCGACCTGCCCGGTGCCATTATCGAAAGCAACACCCTACGTTTCGCCACCCCATCGGAAGTGGCTGCTGAATTCCAGCCTGTCGCAGTTCTTCATTCACCCTACCCCATCTCTTGGGCAGACGAAGAGCGTGATGTCACCGCCTGGTTAGGCAACGAGCTGCAAAATGAAGCCTTCACCAAACTGTATGCACTCAGAGAGAAGGTTTACCAACTTAACAGTCCCGATCTGAATTATGTTTGGCGTTTCATGCAGAGCTCCGATCACTTCTACTACATGGCGACCAAATGGTTCTCGGATGGAGATGTACATAGCTACTTCAATCCATACGGCTCCCCTTATGAAGCCTTTGTGAATTACATGAATGTCTTAAGTGATTTCGAAATCCAGATTCAACGTCGTTTGGAGGCCTATCAGAACAAACAGGCCGTTCCTGCATAACACGGTATCGATCATTCACAGATTCAAAAGCACAAACAGGGTTGCGCATAAATTCATTGCAAAACCACTAAAATTACAGTTATTCTCACCAAAGGCCTTCGAAATCGAAGGCCTTTGGTGGGTAATACGCCTTCTTTCATCAGAATGGATTCTCACTGCAACTGTAGCAATTCAGAGCCAACAATCGCAACGGCTACAACCATCCAAGCGGACTGCATCGGACAAAAGTGCTGCAGCATGTTCGCAGTAAGATGAAAAAGCTCCAACGAAACGAGGAGATAAAGACAGATTATTAAAATTTTATTGTATTTTTGGGACGTAGAATCCAAAACCTCGAAATGAAAAAACTGTTGTTACTGTCAGCAATGGCCATAGTAGCCGTTTCATGCGGACAAAAAAACAAAGCCCACATATCGGGAACCTTCTCAGGCATTAGTAAAGATACTATTTACCTGGAGATGATTACGACCAAAGGAGTATCTGTGGTCGATTCAACCGTTACCAACCAGCAAGGCAATTACAGTTTTGCAGTCACCATTCCGGAGGCTGCTCCCACATTCTATAACCTTGTTTACAAACAGAGTCGCATTCCTCTGATTGTCTCACCTGGTGAGAAACTCAAGGTCAACTCGATGTGTGATTTACGCCACAATTATACGGTAGAAGGTTCTGACGAATCGCAATTACTCAAAGAGTTCAATACGCTATACACGAACGGAGTCAGCGCCCTTGATTCGTTAGGCAATCTTTATGCCACGACCGCGACAGATAGCGATGCACGCCGCGAAAAGTTGCTACAGGAGTACACCCAGCACTACATCAAGATCAAACGGGAACACATTGCCTTTTTGGTAAAAAATGCTTCGTCCATGGCCGCAGTGTACGCGCTTTACCAACGGCTACCCAATGACGAGACATTGTTTGATGCCAATGACAGCCGCGTTTACTACCGTATGGTAGCGGATTCGGTGTCTAAAAAATACCCCACCTCTCCACACGTAATTGCTTTGCAACGTGATCTTAAGGAGATGGATGATGCCGCAGCGCTGGCACAACGAATGAACAGACAACAACGCGCCGAAGTATCGCTGAACCATCCTGAAATCAAACTGCCGGATATGTTCGGAACCGAACACAAGCTTTCAGATCTGAATGGCAAAGTGGTATTGTTGTACTTCTGGTCCATTACCGACACCAACACGAGCGGAATGAACAACGAGATGAAAGCTTTGTATAAAGATTACAAAGACAAAGGTTTCGAGATCTACCAGGTTGCTTTGAACGATGACAAAGCCAATTGGGTAATGTCGGTACAGACCCAAAAGTTACCTTGGATCAACGTCATTGACCTGGCTGGGTTCACAGGGCTGACTGCTATGAGCTATAATGTAGCAGCAACGCCGGTCAACATTTTGCTCGATCGTGAGGGCAACATTGTGGATCGCAATCTACGAGGCGAACAATTACGCACACGGATCAACGGTCTTTTGTAACTGACCACACGACGGCGGATTAGCGTTGACACGGGGATGCTTTCCGCAACTACTCATACACACGACATGCTGACATGTACTACTTCGCATCGGATATCCACCTTGGCCTGCCAGCAGGAGTCGATCCAGCTGGACGCGAACAGCTTTTTGTCCGATGGCTCGCTGAGGTAGCACAGGATGCTGAGGCGATCTTTTTGGTCGGCGATATTTTTGACTTTTGGTATGAGTATCGGCATGTGGTTCCCAAAGGCTTCACCCGAACATTAGGCAAACTTTCCGAATTAACCGACCGGGGCATTCCAATCCATTTTTTCGGAGGCAATCACGACATCTGGACTTTTCGTTATCTGCACGATGAGTGCGGCATAACGCTCCACCACGCCCCCTACACCTCGTTTGAACTATATGGGCAACGCGTGATCATCGGTCATGGGGATGTTCTGGGGCCTCGTCCTGCGGGACAACGGATTTTGTCTGGGGTATTCCGGAACAGGTTGCTCCGCACACTTTTTTCAACCCTGCATCCCTATTGGGCTATGTCATTAGGACATGGATGGAGTCAATCCAACCGAGCCTCAAGACCAGTTTCACACCAATTTCGAGGGGAGGATGAGCCTATTGTCCGTTTTGCCCACCATTATCAACACGCACACCAGGAAACACCTGCCAATTTGTTTGTATGTGGACACATTCACTGTGCAGAATTGTTTCCGCTTCAGGAGGGAGGGGAAATTGCCTTTTTGGGAGAATGGATCGAACATCCGACATACGGTCAGCTAAGCCCCGAGGGATTCCAATTGAAAAAATACCCGGCAGAGCATACGGCTGACAAGCACTAATAAACCGCGAAAACAAACAAGACATACAAGAGTTTTCTATTACCCCTCAACATACACCCAAAAGGATTATAGAAACACCTCAACATTAACAATCTACTGCAATACTTTTAGCAAGATTCTTGTTTCCGACACGCAGTACATAAAAAGAGATAAAACCAAAACAATAAACATTCATCCTATTCCGCTAAACAGCGTGTATTGAAGCCGCAGTGAGGATGTTGATCTACAATACTGACACACAATAAATCAAACGCCATGCAAGCCTATCTCGATCTGCTTCGCCATATCAAAACCCACGGAACCATCAAAGGGGATCGTACCGGAACCGGCACCATCAGCACATTCGGTTATCAGATGCGTTTCGATCTGAGTCAGGGATTCCCCCTGCTTACCACCAAAAAACTGCATCTACGTTCCATCATCTACGAATTGTTATGGTTTCTACGGGGTGAGACCAACATCCAATACCTGCACGACCATAAAGTAACCATCTGGGACGAATGGGCCGATGCAAACGGTGAACTGGGACCGATCTACGGCTACCAATGGCGCAGTTGGCCCACTCCGGATGGAGGTCACATCGACCAGATCACGCAATTGATCGATCAGATTCGCAACAATCCCAATTCGCGTCGTTTGATTGTCAGTGCATGGAATGTTGCCGAAATCGACAAAATGGCCTTACCTCCCTGCCACTCACTCTTTCAATTTTATGTGGCAGACGGAAAACTGTCGTGCCAGCTCTACCAACGGAGTGCCGATGTCTTTCTCGGTGTACCATTCAACATCGCATCATACGCCTTGTTGACCATGATGATAGCCCAAGTGACGGGACTGACACCGGGCGATTTCGTCCACACCTTAGGAGATGCGCACATCTATCTCAACCATCAGGAGCAGGTCAAGGAGCAGTTGTCACGCACACCTCGCCCACTTCCTACAATGAAATTGAATCCGGAGGTTAAATCGATCTTTGATTTTCAGTACGAAGACTTTACACTCGAAGGATACGATCCCTATCCGACCATCAAGGCTCCGATTGCCGTGTAGCTTACCAACGGGGAAACTTCACGCTGAGTTTATCGAGCCTCCCAGAGTCGTTTGTTAATCTGTTTCAGGCATACTACATCCAACATCTCCAAACACGATGACACCTGTCGGAGCAATGCTCTGCGGTGTTTCATTGAAATCAGAGCAGAACATCAACCCCAACAAACTCCAATAGCTGCGAACTGTCTGGTATTATCCAAATACAAATATTCGGCTACTGTAATTTTACCAACCATGATCTCCATTATCGTCGCCATAGCCCACAACAACGTCATAGGAGCGGGCAACAGTTTAATTTGGCACATTAGCGAAGATTTGCGCCGTTTTAAGGCGATTACCACAGGCCATCCCGTCATTATGGGGCGGAAAACCTATGAATCGATTGGCCGTCCTCTGCCCAATCGCACGAATGTGGTTATCACACGTCAAGCAGATTTTGCAGTTGAAGGCTGCACCGTCGTACACTCTTTGCAGGAGGCTATTGCGCTATTTCCAGAGAACGAGGAGCTTTTCATCATTGGAGGTGGCCAAATCTATGCAGAGGCACTGCCTTTGGCAAAACGACTTTACCTGACAGAGGTAGATGCAGATTATGAAGGGGATACCTACTTTCCTCAATGGGATCGGTCTGAATGGAATTTAATTGAAGAAGAAACTTTTCTACGAGGCGAAAAATTTGACCAACCGTTTGCTTTTCTGACTTATGAGAAGCGATAACCCCGACTTCCCACACTGCCCCAAAACTCCACAAGCCAATCAACCATCCTGAACCGAAAGGATATACAGCACCACTTCGTGGTTACAATACAAAAGGAGCGCTTACACTGAACAAGCGCTCCTTTTTCTCTGTCTAATTAAGATTCTGCTACCCGAATAGGGTGTCGAGATCTATCAACTAATGTGCTTCGAGCCAGTTGTGACCGACGCCGCACTCCGCAATCAGCTTGACCTTCAAACTGGCCGCATCCTCCATGCACCGCACTACAATCTCACGCACCTGATCAATCTCGATCGCCGGCACATCGAGTACCAACTCGTCATGCACTTGCAGAATAATTTTCGCATCCAGTTTTTGCTGGATCAGCTCCTTATGCACAGCTATCATGGCCAGCTTCATAATATCGGCAGCACCTCCCTGTATGGGAGCATTGATGGCATTACGTTCTGAAAGACTCCTGACCACTGCATTAGCCGAATGAATATCGGGCAACATTCGTTTGCGTCCGAACAACGTTTCAACATAACCCTGTTCACGGGCCTGCTCGATTACCCGTTCCATATACCGCCGAATATCGGGATAGGATTCGAAATAACCATCGATAATCTGCTTGGCTTCGGAGCGCGAGATATTAAGCCGCTGCGCCAACCCGAACGCCGATATACCATAGATGATACCAAAATTAGCAGTTTTGGCACGCCGACGTTGTTCACGTGTCACCTGTCCCTTCGCCTCTTTGAAGAGCAGGGCTGCCGTCGCCGTATGAATATCCTCACCATGTGCAAACGCCTCTATCATAGCCTTATCTCCACTTAGGTGCGCCATCAAGCGCAATTCCACCTGGGAATAATCGGCCGACAACAACACCCGATCAGGAGAAGATGGGATAAATGCCTTCCGGATTTCACGACCTCGATCATCACGGATCGGGATATTTTGCAAATTGGGATTTGTCGAACTGAGACGCCCCGTCGCAGTTACCGTTTGATTGAACGAAGTGTGGATTTTTCCGGTTCGAGGATTGACCAACTGCGGTAATGCATCTACATACGTAGAAAGCAACTTACGTAATCCGCGATACTCAAGCACCAATCCAACCACCGGATGTCGATCGGTCAACATTTGCAGATACTCCTCGTCTGTGCGATATTGCTTCGTTTTGGTCTTTTTCGGTTTCGGGTCGATCTTCATCCGGCCGAATAGAGCCTCCCCAAGTTGTTTGGCAGAATTGACGTTCAGACTCGGGTCTCCGGTCATTTGTCTGATCTGATCCTCCAGGTTCGTCAATTCGCCGATCAACTGTTTCCCAAATGCGGCCAACGCCTGGGTATCGATCTTGACCCCGGTCATTTCAATATCTGCCAATACCGGGATCAGAGGTTCTTCAATTTTAGTATACAACTCGACCAACCCCGCCTCTTGCAACATCGGCCATAATGTCCGATAGAGCTGAATCGTCACGTCGGCATCCTCAGCCGCATACTCTGCAACCACATCGACCGGCACCATATCCATCGTCTTTTGTTTAGCGCCTTTACCAATCAGCGCTTCAATAGGAATCGGTTCATAGTTAAGATAGGTTCGAGCCAGATAATCCATATTATGCGGCCTTTCCGGATCAAGCAGATAATGGATAATCATCGTATCATAAAGCCGCCCTTTCACCACAATGCCGGCACTGCGCAACATCATCATGTCGAACTTGATGTTTTGCCCCACTTTGGCAATCTCTGCATTTTCAAACAGTGGTTTCAGAGTGTTCAACACCGATTCGATATTGGTCCGATCACACGGAATATACCACGCTTCATGAGATTCCACGGCAAACGATAGCCCCACCAGCCTGTCACCAAAAACATCCAAGCCGGTTGTTTCCGTATCGAAACAAAAGAGCTTCGAGGCTGACAAACGGTCAACCAATGCCTGTAAATCGTGCTGATCGGAGACGACATGATATTGGTGCGCAACGTTCTTCACTGTGGCCAATGCCGGTTGTGCAAATAAATCACCCACAGCGTTTTGCACCTCAGCCGGTTGTTTAGTGGGGGTACCAACCGACTGATCGGCCAACGAGCCAAACAGATCTCCTTGTACCGACGCTCCATGCAAAGATTTTACATTGGATGCAACGGCAGCAGAAGAGATAGAAGAGGAGGAAGACTTTTCTTCATTTTGTGATTTCGCGTCCTGCACTGAAAGCATCTTTTCACTCTCCTTCGCTACATGATGGGACTTGGCCTCTGAAAATGGATTGAGCTGGATTTCATTGAGGAAGGACCGAAATCCCAGCTCGCGATAGAGGGCTGCCAACATCTCAACATCGGGAGCTTCCATTGCCAAAGCCTGAGGATTGAATTCGACCGGGACATTCAGATCGATCGTAGCCAACCGTTTTGCCAAAAGGATCTGATCGTGCGACGCTTCGATATTTTCGCGTTGTTTCCCTTTCAGTTGATCTGTATGTTCCAGCAGATTCTCTACCGTTCCAAACTGACCAACTAATTTAATGGCACTCTTTTCACCAATCCCCGGAACTCCCGGAATATTATCGGCAGCATCCCCCCAGAGAGCTAAAATGTCGATTACCTGTGTCGGATCATCAATACCGTAATGCTCTTTGATCTGTTCACAACCGACAATTTCGATACCTTCACTTCCTTTGCGTGGTTTATAAATCCGCACCGTCGGACGAATCAACTGCCCATAATCCTTATCAGGAGTCACCATATAGACCTCATAACCGGCCGCTGCCGCCTTCATCGACAACGTTCCGATCACATCGTCGGCTTCATACCCGGCAATCTCAATCACGGGAATTTGCAGGGCCTCCAAAATCCGTTTGATATAAGGAACCGACTGGATAATATCTTCCGGTGTTGCCTCTCGATTTGCTTTATATTGAGGATAGATCTCATGCCGGAAGTTTCCACCTTTGGGATCGAACGCCACCCCCAACAATCGAGGATCTTCACGACGGATCAAATCCCGTAAAAACTTGACAAACCCGAAAATCGCAGAGGTATTAAGACCTTCCGCGTTCCGCATAGGACGCCCGATAAAAGCATAATAGGCGCGGAAAATCAGGGCATAAGCATCGATCAGAAACAGTTTTTCCATGGGAATCATTTTGGTTCGAACCGGATGTCTCACAGTCCGACATCGGCTCATCATTTACGAACGGCACTTGCCATCAACAGATACTCACTGTCCTCATGTACAACTACTCGCAGCACATTCAGACACAATCGCAACGACGCGAACTTGTTACGATCAAACAAATAAATGCTCTCTGCGAGAACTGACTCGCCTGATTAACAGTTATCCGTTGCATACCACTCTGCGAAAGAGGTGGCCGTTTCATGTAATTTAACACTGAAGAGTTCTACTCCAGCCGGCAATTCTGCCGCAATCACACGAGCAAAATCCTCCACCATATTCTCGCAGGTGGGTTGGTAGGGAGTTGTAATAATTTTATTGAAGAGACCACGTATGGTTGCCAGCGCCGTTTGGTTTGCCTCCGTTTCGCGCAAGACAAAGGCGTGATCGTAACGATCGACAATCAGTCGGTTTACAATACGTTTCAAATCACCGAAGTCCATCACCATACCAAATTTCGGGCTATTGGGATTTTGTTCGGGAATTCCACGTACGGTTACAAACAGTTTATAGGAGTGGCCATGAATTTCACGACACGGGCCATCATATCCGGCCAATGCGTGCGCCATCTCAAACGAAAATTCTTTGGTCAATCGAATCATAATTCTAAGATAATGATTTTTCCGTTGATCTCACCGTCGGGAGCCAATGATTACACAATTCAAGTCAAATGCAGCAGTGTTGAATGCACCTCACCTCTGAATGGCCATCTTTTGGACAAGAGATGCGCCAAAATGTCCTCTCATCCCCCTCCTGTCCCCTTATTAATAAAAATGTCTGAATCAATGAATCATGCCGTTCCCCATCTGCTTCGTTATGACAAAAATGCCGCCGGAATACAAAATCCCGACGGCAAAGATATTTTGTCAATAACGGATAAGAATATTCACCTTCAATCTTCCGGTTATGCACGCGAGATCGCAGTCCCATCCGGATTTTATAAAGAGTTGCCACCTCAACTGCAACTGTCAATTAAACAGATTTAATGACAAACCGTTTAACGCCACAAAAGGTTGACAACACTTTCATCGTTTTGCATAGCTTATTCATCAGCCTCACGGACATACACTTGTCGGCCAAATGAATCGGACAGCGAAATGAAGGTTTCCGTTTCAGAGATTCCCGGGACTCGTAAAATATCATCCAAAATCGTATGCATCAGATGTTCATGGTCCACACAATAGACTTTTGTCCAAATGTTGTATTTCCCAGTAATAAACTGACACTCTACCACTTCTGGGATTTTACGCAGCCCTTCTATGATCTCTATATTTTTCATCGGATCGTTAATCCGAATCCCGATCATTGCACTGACGTTATATCCTAACGCCCGCGGATCTACTTCGAGCCGAAATCCTCGAATCACCCCCGACTCCTCCATCTTTTTCACACGCTGATGGATAGCCGCACCCGAAATTCCACACTCACGCGCAATTTCCAAGAATGGCATCCGAGCATTGCGGATCAACAAACCCAAGATTTTGCGGTCTGTGGCATCAATGGTCATCTTTCCCATAATCCATACATTTTTCAGGCGCGGACGGAGGGCAGATTCATGATCTGCCCATCGGGTTCCGGCCAGTTATTATTTGATCACACCCAGTTCGCGGCCCACTTTTGTAAAGGCCTCGACACATTTATCCAGATGTACCTTTTCGTGACCGGCTGAAACCTGAACACGAATACGTGCTTGTCCCTTAGGCACAACCGGATAATAGAAACCGGTTACATAAATACCCTCATCGAGCAATTTTGCTGCCATATCCTGCGACAATTTCGCATCGTACAGCATTACAGCGCAAATTGCAGACTGAGTCGGTTTGATATCGAATCCTGCAGCCAGCATTTTAGTGCGGAAATACTCGACATTCTCCACCAATTTATCATGCAGCGCATTGCTTTCTGACAACATTTTGAAGAGTTCGAGGCCGGCACCCACCACTGCAGGTGGCAACGAGTTCGAGAACAGGTATGGACGAGAACGCTGACGCAACATCGCAATGATCTCTTTGCGACCGGTAGTAAATCCACCGACTGCACCACCGAAAGCCTTACCCAACGTACCGGTAATGATATCAACCTTACCGCGAACATTGAACTTCTCGGTCACACCACGACCGGTCTGACCAACCACACCGGCTGAGTGGCATTCGTCCACCATAACCAATGCATCGTATTTTTCAGCCAACTCACAGATCTTATCCATCGGAGCGACATTGCCATCCATCGAGAAGACACCATCGGTAGCGATGATACGGAAACGCTGAGCCTGAGCAGCCTGCAGCTGTTTCTCCAGATCAGCCATATCGGCATTGGCATAGCGATAACGAACAGCTTTGCACAAACGTACACCGTCGATAATTGATGCGTGGTTCAGTGAATCTGAGATAATCGCATCCTGATCGGTCAACAACGGCTCGAAAACACCTCCATTGGCATCGAAGCAAGCCGCATAAAGGATAGTATCCTCAGTGCCGAAATAGTCGGCAATTGCCTTTTCGAGTTGTTTGTGAATATCCTGCGTACCACAGATGAAACGAACTGAAGACATACCATATCCACGCTCATCCATTGCCTTTTTGGCAGCCTCGATCAGACGGGGATTATTCGACAGTCCCAAATAATTGTTGGCGCAGAAATTGAGCACCTCTTTACCGCCTTCTACGGTAATATCAGCCTTCTGCATTGAGGTGATCACACGCTCTTTTTTGTACAAACCAGCCTCTTCGATCGCCTTCAGTTCAGCGGAGAGGTAATCTTTCATTTTTCCGTACATGATATAATCATTTATGAAAACTATGCTATTCACACGTTATTGGCCGACGATGGAGTCATCCTAACTAAATACCGAACGGCAACCCGTTCTGATTCCTCCTTGAACTCCAAACCAATAATTATGACAAAAATACAAAAGATTTTCAATTCTATACCGATTTCTCCCTGTTTACGCACCTCCAGAGCGACATATCTTTTACAAAAAGAAGGTTTTGCGCAAAATTTGTTGTAAATTGCGAAAATCCAAAACAATGTGTAACTTTGACCAGTTTTTAAATATTTTTATTAAGTTGAATTTTTCTGAAGCAGGAGATACTCTTTTGTGAGACACATTGATCTGCTTAAAACGGAGGAGACTCTCAAAGGAATTCTCTACGGAAATTCAGACACTTTAAAACATAACAGCCATGCAATCAATCGAAACGTATGATTTCACTGGGAAGCGCGCGATTATTCGCGTTGACTTCAATGTGCCTCTGAACGACAAGTTCGAGGTAACCGACGACACCCGCATCCGTGCTGCCATTCCTACTATTAAAAAGGTACTCGAGAAGGGTGGTTCCGTTATTTTGATGTCTCACCTGGGTCGTCCGAAAAAAGGACCGGAAGACAAATTTTCACTGAAACATATCATCTCGGCCGTTGAAAAACGCCTCGGTGTAAAGGTTGATTTCGCTCCCGACTGCCAGGGCCAAGAGGCTGCAGACAAAGCCGCAGCTTTGAAACCCGGTCAGGTATTGTTGCTCGAAAACCTCCGTTTCTATGCTGAGGAAGAGGGTAAACCACGCGGACTGAAAGAGGATGCAACTGACGAAGAGAAAGCAGCTGCTAAAAAGGCTGTCAAAGCTTCTCAAAAAGAGTTCGTAAAACGTTTGGCTTCGTATGCAGACTGCTACATCAACGACGCTTTCGGAACTGCACACCGTGCACACGGTTCGACAGCATTGATCGCCGAGTACTTCCCCAACGACAAGATGTTTGGTTACGTGATGGAAGGCGAGCTGAAAGCAATCGATAAAGTATTGAAAGATCCTGCACGTCCTTTCACTGCTATTTTGGGTGGTTCAAAAGTTTCTACCAAGATCAGTGTTATTGAAAACCTGCTCAAATTGGTGAACAATCTGATCCTTGGTGGTGGTATGACCTACACCTTCAAAGCTGCACTGGGAGGCAAAGTAGGACAGAGTATCTGCGAACCAGATCAGTATCAGACTGCAAAAGACATTCTGGCAAAAGCTAAAGAGCTTGGAGTAAATATTTACCTGGCAGAAGATGCTGTAGCAGCAGACGCTTTCAGCGAAGACGCCAACACTCAAGTTGTTTCTGCTGACAACATTCCTGACGGCTGGGAAGGTCTCGACATTGGACCGAAAGCAGAGGCTGCATTTGCCAAAGTTATCTCAGAGTCTAAGACCATTCTGTGGAACGGTCCTGTAGGCGTATTCGAGATGAACAAATTTGCGAAAGGTTCGAAAGCCATTGCTGATGCTATTGTAAAAGCTACTGAGAACGGGGCATTCTCCCTGATCGGAGGTGGTGACTCAGTTGCCTGCATCAACAAATTTGGTTTGGCAGACAAAGTAAGCTACGTATCGACTGGTGGTGGTGCACTGCTCGAGTACATGGAAGGCACCGAACTTCCTGGTGTAGCTGCAATCCGCAAATAAATATATACCTCAACACTGAGTATCAACTAATAAAAAGTTGCCATTAAAATTTTAATGGCAACTTTTTTATTAAGTATCTACAAAAGACTACAATATATTTTAACTCATAAAAACTCATCCTAACAATAAAAGTGAATAAACAAGAATTATACCGCAGTCCGTTTGAAAGTTATAGAGAATAATAGTCAAGTTCCAATAGACATGATTGCCAATACATTGACGACTAATCCTTTCTTTATATTCATTCGATTATGCAGTCGTTCAATACTCACTTCTCAAGATAAAGCATCTTAAATTAAAATCGTAAGGCAAACTACTTCGCAAACGAGCAATAACGCTCAACAAAACACGATACAAGAATCTGGCTCGGATTTGTAAAGACGCCATCAATCCGTTACCTGACTTTTTCTTTAGCTTTTCTATTTACACGTCTTCTTTCACGATCAAATAACCATCCATACTTATTAAAATACAACATAGCACTCCGAATTGAAATTTTCAATAAAGCACTATTCTTCCTATGTTCTGCCTTATGAGCATGAACAATTGTTACCTTTGGATAAAAAATAGTCTTACACACTCTATGCAAGCGCCTAACTAGGTCTGTGTCCTCAAAATACATAAAAAACCTATCATCAAATCCACCGGTTTGCTCTAAAAAAACATTTCTCATAAACATAAAACAGCCCGACAAGTTAGGACAATCCCATGTTTTATCATACCCCATAAAATGCATTTCATAAGATTTGTTGCGCCTTTTAACCCAAGATTTCGGGAAAAATCTTCGTGCAAATATATCCATAGGAGTAGGTAATAGCTTACACAAACGCTGAAGTGAACCGTCAGGATATATAACATTGGGCATAATTAAACCCACGTCAGGATGCTCATCCATAAACTGCGTAAGACTTTCAATTGTTCCATCTTTAAAGGAAATATCCGGATTTAATACGATATGATAACGTGCCTTCAGCATAAACGACTGTCTTATAGCAATATTATGAGCAGCTCCATATCCCACGTTTCCCTGCCCCCATATATAATGCAGCTTAGTGGAATGGTATTGCTCTATAAAATGTTGTAAACTGTTGGTCGGAGAGTTATCGACAACAAAAATTGTCTGAATAGGGGCTCGTAACGAGCACTCAATGATATTCCCCAATTCAGTGGGAAGCGTTTTATAAACAACAATAGAAGCTGTAATCATTTGGCAATGGCAATTTTGTAAGACACTAACACAATACACAATTAAATTACTCAACTTAATTTACAAATATATCAACTTATCAATTACATAATATATTTACCCCAAAATATTCAAAAAAACAGCCATCAAAAACAAACTTCCCATCTGCCACACATTTTACTAAAACCAATTAACAAATTAAAGAATAACGAAATTTTCATTTATTTTGCTGTAGTTATACATATTTTTTGGCGTAAAAAAAGGACACCCATCATTATATTATGCATCTCACGTCACGTTCGCTTTCTCTCTCATTTATATTACTATAAAAAAGATTAAAAGTCGAACTAACACGCCCAGCTAATAATCGCAAATACATAATTACCAACAATATAACAACACAAACAAAATTCACACATTTATAAAATTCACTCTAATTTCATTCTAAATTCTCAATCAAAATTACCATTAATATTGTCCTAAACGCGCTATTAATTCCCTGAAAACAGATATTACTTTAGCAATCAAAATATTTTGTAAAAAATTTCAAAACACAATTACCATGTTTTTTTGTGCCGATATAGAAAAAATATATTAATTTAGCGGCATGTAGGTGCATCTATTCTTTTAGAGACACCTCATACAAACTCACGATAACACCCACGGATGCGTGGATGTGTCGAAGGCTGTGGTGCAAAGCATAGACAGCGGAGTATGGATTGCTGTGCGGAGTTTTACCTTTGCAAGGAAGAAAGGGTACATCCATTACTAATCTAAATTATCTATCAATGGAGTATATGCAACCGATTAGCACGCTTACAGACGAGTCAGAACCCCTACATTGGTATGCCTACAAAGTGTTCCACAATAAAGCTCGAATCCTCAGGGATCAATTAGAGTTCAAAGGTTTACAATGTTATTTCCCCATTCGCAAAGTAATAAAATCAGCAAATACTGAAAACACATACTCCAACACACCGGCAGTAGAGATACAGCCTGTAATTCCGAGTCTGATATTCATACGCTCCACTGAAGCTACAATGAACCAACTTAGACAACATCCGTACAATCTATGGGTTTATTGTCTTCCTGGCACCAACATCCCGGCAACCATTCCAGACCAAGAGATGGAAGTGTTCATTTTCGTAACGACCAAAGGATGCCAATCATTGGAGTCCATCGATCAAAAAATAGTAAAAGGCGATCGGGTCAAAATTACGGGAGGAATATTACAAGGAGCTGAAGGGTATATCACCAGAGTGCATGGGACCAAACGCTTTGTAGTCGTAATTAATGGCGTGGCCGCCGTTGCAACAGGATATATTCCGAAACAATTTATTGAAAAGATCGAAGAGACAGATCTTACGAACAAATAAAGCATAATCAACACACATCATAGTATATATCTTATAATAAAGAAACTATGAAAGGTATCGTTCTAGCAGGAGGAAGTGGCACAAGGCTCTACCCCATTACGAAGGGTGTCAGCAAACAGATGCTTCCCATTTTTGACAAACCGATGATTTACTATCCAATTTCCGTGCTTATGTTAGCGGGGATTCGGGAGATTTTAATTATTTCTACCCCACTCGATTTACCCGGCTTCAAGCGGTTATTAGGAGATGGGAGTGATTTTGGTGTCAAATTCGAATATGCTGAACAACCTTCGCCAGATGGGTTGGCCCAAGCCTTTATTATTGGAGAAAAGTTCATCGGCAATGATTCTGTTTGTTTGGTGCTCGGTGACAACATTTTCCACGGAAGTGGATTCAGCCATCTGCTTAATGAAGCCGTTCGCACCGCTGAAGAAGATCAAAAGGCAACTGTATTCGGTTATTGGGTAAATGACCCTGAACGGTACGGTGTAGCAGAGTTTGACAAAGCCGGCAATTGCCTCAGCATTGAAGAGAAACCACAAAAGCCGAAATCAAATTATGCCGTAGTTGGTTTATACTTCTACCCCAATAAGGTCGTGCAAATTGCTAAAAACATAAAACCCTCCGCTCGCGGAGAATTAGAAATTACTTCTGTCAACCAAGAGTTCCTTAACACCCAAGAACTAAAAGTACAAACATTAGGAAGAGGCTTTGCCTGGTTAGATACGGGAACACATGATTCGTTAGCAGAAGCCTCGACCTACATTGAAGTCTTAGAAAAGCGTCAAGGCTTGAAAATCGCTTGCCTGGAAGGCATTGCTTTTCGCAAAGGGTGGATCACGGCAACCAAAATGAAAGAATTAGCTCAACCAATGCTGAAAAGTCAATACGGACAATATTTACTCAAAGTGGTTGAAGAGATTGATAAAACTGGGGAGGCAAATCTCGATTGAAATTGAAAAGACATAAACGATGGAAGTTAAACAGACTCATATTCCGGGGGTTGTGATCATTGAGCCCAGATTATTCAAAGATGATCGCGGATATTTTTTTGAATCGTTTTCTGAACGCGATTTTAACACTCAGGTGCGTGAAATCCACTTTGTACAAGATAACGAAAGCAAATCAAGCTATGGTGTACTCCGCGGGCTTCACTTTCAAAAACCGCCTTACGCTCAAAGCAAACTAGTACGAGTCATTAAAGGCGCTGTTTTGGATGTCGCAGTTGATATCCGGAAAGGCTCTCCAACTTTTGGACAACATGTTGCAGTCGAACTGACAGAAGAGAATCATCGTCAATTTTTCATTCCTCGTGGATTTGCACACGGTTTCAGTGTGCTGACCGACGAGGTCATCTTCCAATACAAATGTGACAATTTTTATGCCCCGCAAAGTGAGGGAGCCTTGGCATGGAATGATCCGGATTTGGGTATCGATTGGAAAATTCCGACAGACAAAGTAATCCTCTCTGAAAAAGACAAACACCACACACGGCTCAAAGATGCCGAGTGGCTGTTTGATTATCATGAGAATCTATATTAATTATTACAGAGCGACTTCGTTATGAATATATTAGTTACAGGAGCTAATGGGCAGCTTGGGAATGAGATGCGTATTGTTTCTCGCAATTCTCAAGATCACTATATTTTCACTGATGTAGCAGAGTTGGACATTACCAACGCTATGGCTGTTGAAAAAATAGTAAACGACAATGACATAAAAGCGATCATCAATTGTGCGGCCTACACTAACGTAGACAAAGCTGAAGATGATTATGATTTTGCAGAGCTTCTGAATGCTACAGCAGTTAAGCATCTAGCACAGGCTATAAAAAAGAATGCAGGCATTTTAATTCACGTTTCCACTGATTACGTATTTGGAGGGACAAAAAACAATACACCTTGTAGCGAAGATGAACCTGCAAACCCGACAGGTGTTTATGGAATCACCAAGCTTCATGGGGAACAATCGATTATTGAAACAGGATGTAAACATCTTATTATCCGAACAGCCTGGCTATACAGCGAATTTGGGAAAAACTTCGTTAAAACCATGCTCAATCTGACTGCGACCAAACCCAATTTAAATGTAGTTTTTGATCAAGTGGGCAGTCCGACATACGCATATGATTTAGCACAAGCCATCTTTAACATTGTTGAAAATCGCAAATACGAAGGACAAGATGGGATCTACCACTATTCAAATGAGGGCGTTTGCTCTTGGTACGATTTCACCAAAATGATCGCAGAATATGCTGGACATACTGCCTGTGACATACAACCTTGCCACAGCGACGAATTTCCCTCTAAGGTTGTTCGTCCGTCCTACTCCGTATTGGATAAAACTAAAATCAAAAAAACTTTTGACATTCACATTCCATATTGGACTGATTCGTTGAAACGGTGTCTGGCTGAATTAGCCAAACAGGCCTAAAATCTATCCTAAACCTTCACGATTATGACTTTCAAACGCAATATCATCATTACTGGCGGTGCCGGATTTATCGGCAGCCATGTAGTCCGCCTTTTTGTTAACAAATACCCGGATTACCACATTATCAATTTAGATAAATTGACCTACGCAGGCAATCTTGCTAACCTAAAGGATGTTGAAAACAAACCAAATTACACGTTCGTAAAAGCAGACATCTGCGACTTTGACAAGATTCAAGAGCTGATGCAGCAATACCATGTCGACGGAATTATTCACTTAGCGGCAGAAAGTCATGTCGATCGAAGCATTAAGGATCCTTTTACATTTGCCCGCACCAATGTAATGGGGACCCTCTCTTTGCTGCAAGCTGCAAAACTCTATTGGGAAGCTCAACCGGAGGGTTACACCAACAAACGCTTCTATCACATCTCTACGGATGAAGTATATGGGGCTTTGGAGCTGACCGATCCTGACGGCATTGAATCTCCGTTCACAACAGCAGCCTCATCAGAACATCACCATGCTTATGGCAGGGAGTTTTTCGTAGAGACAACAAAATACAACCCACACAGTCCATATTCGGCCTCAAAAGCCAGTTCAGACCATTTTGTTCGCGCATTTCATGACACTTATGGGATGCCCACGATTGTAACTAACTGTTCTAACAACTATGGGCCATATCAATTCCCAGAAAAGTTAATTCCCCTGTTTATCAACAACATTCGCCACCGTAAACCTCTTCCCGTTTACGGTAAAGGAGAGAATGTCCGGGATTGGCTGTATGTAGAGGATCATGCACGCGCCATTGATCTGATTTTCCATAAAGGGAAAATTGCCGAAACATATAATATCGGCGGCTTCAACGAATGGAAAAATATTGATATTATTAAGGTTGTAATTAAGACAGTTGATCGCTTACTCGGGAACCCGGAGGGATATTCACTCGATTTGATTACGTACGTTACAGACCGAAAAGGGCATGATATGCGTTATGCAATCGACTCGCGCAAATTGCAGCAAGAATTGGGTTGGGAACCGAGCTTGCAATTTGAAGAAGGTATTGAGAAAACCGTCCGCTGGTATTTAGACAACCAGGAATGGATGGATAACGTCACCTCAGGAGAGTACCAGAAATATTACGAAGAAATGTATAAAATCAGGTAAATCGCATTGATATACCTAATGCTTATTTATTTGACAGCATCAAAAACTGCTCAAAGCTTACGCAACAGTTGTGTAGCTTTTATTTTTTACTTATTTCAATCAGATCAACACGCTGCGGCGTGTTGATCTGATTTTTTGCACTCCAGCCTTCAATCAGGGAATAAATCCAGATCGATCCAGCACCCTTTGGTCTCGGCAACTTTAACAGATACGGTTATGGAGAATTTGCAAACCTATATTACAGATTATCGTACTAATAAAGCTCGTAAAGATTTGGAATATACCCAAATGTTATTTAATGAGGCTCGTGTGAATTATCATGCAGCTCAACAAGTCTATGCGGATTATATGGATAAAAATCAAAATATTGTTTTACATTCGGTTCGTGCAGAGCAGGAACGTTTAAGAAATGAGATGAATTTGGCCTATAATTTGTATAATCAGATGGCTCAGCAACTTCAAATGGCAAAAGCTAAAGTTCAAGAACAAGTTCCTGTTTATACTGTGATACAGCCTGCAACAGTTCCTCTTAAACCGTTTAAACCATCTAAGGTGTTATATATTTTAGGATTTAGTTTTTTGGGCATAATATCAATTAGTTTCTATATATT